>ERZ1034873.88-NODE-88-length-56038-cov-22.761249_pt1 | contig 56038 bp, 74 predicted proteins | sample MGYA00520689_ERZ1034873 | MGnify/ENA primary metagenome ERZ1034873 (study PRJEB33766, sample SAMN09781722) | gut metagenome | biome: gut microbiome | host: Homo sapiens | place: Madagascar | study: EMG produced TPA metagenomics assembly of the PRJNA485056 data set...
GTTTGTTTATTATTTAAAATACTTGCTTTTTATAAATGCTTTTTATTTATAGCTTTTTTATTATTTAAAGCACTTCTTCCGGCTCGGTTGTTCAGCGTTGCAAGCCGACAGAAAAGCAAGCCCGAAGCCGTCAAGGCTTGCAAGCATACGAACGAGGGGAAAGCCGTTTAACGCTGTTTTTTTATGTTAGATGTTTATATAATTTATAGTTATGTAAACGTGTAAAGGGTTGCGGGGGTATTTTTTAACGGAAAAATCACGAAAGGAAGCCCACCGGAGCCATAGCTGTTTTTCTACTAATCTTGTTCATGAAAAGGAAATAAGGGAAGGGGGAAAAGGGAATAAGGGGATAGTGTGTTTAATGGTGGGAGTGAATTAGTTTAACGTTTATGTTTTGATGGTGGGGGATAGAATACGATAGGGGGAATATTTGGTGGCAAAATAAAGGGGTTAGAGGGTTTTTGTGGTGAGGGATAGGGGAAGTCTTAAGTCCAAGAGAAACAGGGCTTGTGGAGAGGGGATAAGGGATATATGGAGAAAGGAAAAGGGAAGGGTGTTGTTGAGTAGAGTGTGGGGAGAGAGGTAGGTAAATAAAGGTAGTTGAATGGCAGCAATTGACAGATAAAAAAAGAGGGAGAATTTTTTGAAAATTTTTTTGCTTACGCAAAAGAGTGTGAGATAGGACGGAGAAACAAAATCAACGCTAAAGGGTTGATGGAAAAGTATTCAAAGAGAGAAGAGTGTGATATACTGAAAACAGTGTAGTAACACATTTCACTTAAAGCGCAGATTGAGACAGCGCACCAAAACTCAATCAGTTAGTTGGCTAAAAACGAAGTGGGCGTTAAATTTCGCCCGCTATGACGAGTTAGTTTAGGAAGGTAAAACAGGTGTCTGATAGCGGCACAAGAGAGAAGGTTCAAGTCCTCTATCGTCTTCAATGCTCGAAAGTTTGGCGGTTTCGACGAGCGAATTAAAAAACGAAATCGCCCTGGATATGCAGGAGTGGCGTAAAGGTAGCGCAACTGATTTGTAATCAGTAGATTGTTGGTTCAACTCCGACCTTCTGCTCCATTTGGGGAGTGATTAGCCCAAACAGAATAACACTGGAAATGTTATCGCTTACTGTTGGGCGTTAGCGAAACGGCGTGATAGACTTGGTTTGGCGTAACAAAATCAAGCAGGCGGAAAAAACCGTCTAAAGACTATAATCGGTCGAAATTCACGATTTGTACGATAGGGTATACACTGTATAAATCGGTTAATGCCGAGTAGCCAAGCGGAAAGGCAACAGATTTTGATTCTGTGAATCGTATGTTCAAATCATACCTCGGTAGCCAGGTTTCTCTTTTTATCAATCTATTCTAAAACTTTAAACCGAGAAAAGATTGTTCCCGGTTCTTGGCGGTATCTCCGAAGGCTCAAAAGACCGCTTTTATCGCAGAGTGGGGAATGTATCCCGCACGGCTTCATTCCCGTGAGAAGTTGGTTCGACACCAGCCTCTGCGACCAAATAGGTAACCATATGCAAAAGTCTTCATTAACAATTAAAGAACGGTATTATTTGCGTAGGTATGCGCGAATAATAAACCGACATTGTTGCACGAGTAAAGACAAACGTATTAGACTATATCACATAGGGTACATAGGTAATCGTCTATGTAAAGTGGTGGTATGTGCCGATTGCGAGAAAATGCAGGTTCTTTGCGGCAGGCTCGGACGATTTTTGCTGAAGAGATATTTTAGAAAAGGAATAACAAGAATAAATATCATAGTTTCGTTAAAAACTGAAGATTTATTCTTATATGGTAAGTAATAATGTGTTTCAATCAAAATAGGGGGTTTCCTGTAAGATTAAAGCGTTTAAGACTTGATAAAGACTTAAGATGCGTAGATGTTGCGCAAGGAACCGGATTAAGTCATACGGCGATTTTAGGGTATGAAGACGGCAGTCAAATACCGAAAATGGATTCGCTTATTAAACTTGCAGATTTTTTTAATGTTTCAATAGATTGGCTGGTAGGTAGGAGTGATTTAAGACGACTACCGAAAAACATAGACCTACTTGCTTTAGAAAATAGACTACTTGAATTAGGAGCATTAGCGGAACAATTTAGAATAGATATGTTACAAAGAGACGGTGAATAGATAGTCCTTTCATTTCCCTTATTATATATTTAACAATAAAAACGGCTTTCAATTTGTGCGAGCCGTTTTTATTGTTTGACTTTTAAGAAAAAATAATGTAATATTAAATTACTTAAAATTTAGTAACAAAATTTAGTAACATTTCGTTAATTTAGTAACATTTTAGCGGTGTAAGATATAGCAAAAATCGCCATTTTTTGAGCAAAAACACCCAAAAAACAGCGATTTTTACACATTGGCAGGGGAGACGCGACACTTAATGATACAATATATAGTGTCCCAACTTGCCACACCCACCACAATATGTAGTGGTTTTTTATTTTTAGTAACATTTGAGTAATAGTTGACCTAAAAAATCAACCATCTTATTAAAAAGTTTAGATTCTCTTTTTTATAATCTTTTTATAAAAACTTCTGTTAAATTCATTTATTGAAGTAAAAAATTTTGTTTCTGACTGACTGTTTGATAAATGATTATTTTTATAATTTATCATTTCAAAAGTTGTTATTAAATCAGCGATTTGAAAAAGCCTATAATTTTCAGGTTTTATTTTTCTAAAATCGCAATTAAAACAACTAAAAACCGATGCTAAAATTTGGCTGACTTGCGCTTGTCCGTTATCATAGTAAATAATAATTTTATTTTCCGAAAATAAAGAATATTTGTCAGATATGAAATCGTTTATACTTTTAGATAGGGCTTGGATAAGTTGAAGCTTATTTTGCTTTGGTGTTTTTGGAACAATAAATGTGTGATATTTTATATCGAGCTTGTTAAAGAGTGAGAAAAAAGTCATTAGTATTTTCATTCTTTCACTTAAGGAAAGATTTATGTAAACTTCTTCTTTTCTTATTAGTGGTCCTGTATGAAGGACGTGTTTTGCTTGATTTAGATTCGATAAACGATAATCTAATTTTTCAATTTCTGATTTAATAACTTTCTTTTGATTATGAAACACCATACTTATAATATAGTATGGACAAGCCTTATCATATTTACCGAAATCTCCGGATTCATCAACAAAAACACTAATTGCTTTTTTCATAAAGTAAAAAAATGGCGGGGGATGCCCCCGCCTGGGTGGACCTTGGGTATTTCAACCCAGCCCAAATTCATTTTTATAGTAATATTATAATATATTTTTTTACGAATGTCAATAAAAATTTTAATACTACTTTACCATTATATTCAAAACAAGTGAAATGTAAACACTTATATGACAGAAAATTTATAATTGATTTGTAAGAAGAGCAATGTTCTGCCATGTGATACAGTTTTATAAGTTTGTATTCTTGTAATATCTTTTTTTATTATATAATTTTTGCAATAATCTTTGTTTTATCTTCCTCGTATAAGTGGGCATAAGTTTTAGTAACCTGTGCGAGGGTATCTCCGATTAAATCGGCGACGACGGTAAGGTTTGCGCCGAGATGAATAAGCATAGAAACAAACGAGTGGCGCAAGTCGTGAATACGTATTTGTTTAACGCCTGCTTTTTCAGCGTATTTATTGAACGCTCGTCTTAAAGTGTTATCGGTAAGTGGATTGTTGCCTCCGAAATAAAATTTGCCTTCGGGAACTTCATAATTTTGGAGTTCTTTTTTTAATGGTTCGCAGATAGGTGTAGAAGAAACCTTTTCTGTTTTCGTAGAGGTTATCTCATAAGGACTGGCGGCAATCGTTTTTCTTGTAAGCGATTTATTAAATTTTATGCTATCAGACTTAACGTCGTCAGGGGATAAAGCAAGAACTTCGCCCTTGCGCCGACCGGTAAAGAATAGTGTAGAAAAGAAAGCGTGATAAATTGGACTATCGACGACCGATATAAATTTATCAAACTCTTCTCTCGTCCAAAACTGCATTTCCGTTTTAGAAGTACGACGTTTTGGCTTTTTTATTTGCAGTAAATAATTCACAAAACCTTCGTTTCTTTCGGCACACCACGACAGGAAAGCGGACATATATGTGCGAATTTTAGACAGATACTTATACGCATAATAATCGTTGGTTCGTGGGTTTTTACTCGACCATAACTCGTCCTGCCATTTATATAATTCTTGCTTGGTAAGTTGTTTTAACTGATATGAACCGAAACGAGGAATAATAATTAAGTCAAAGATTTTTTCTTTTTCGTAGATTGTAGAGTTTTTTATTTGGTTTCTAACGGCATGAAGATAGTTTTTAACAAGGAGTTCAACAGTAATAATTTCCTTGCCTTTTTCCGCCCGTTTTTGCATAATTGCGGGGTTGTTTTTTGCGAGTTCGCAGTTGGCGGTAATAAACTCGGTATATGCCTGCCTTGCAAGCGTTTTTGTGGAAAATCCCGATAACTTTTTTTGCAAAGCATTTCCGTCCTCGTCCATAATTCTGAACACAACGTCATAAAGCCGACCGTTTTTCTTTGTTTGACGTTCTTGCAGAGAATATTTAGTTGATAGTATGTAGTATTTAGTCATAACTTAAACTTTTGTACGCCTTGAAACTTCCTTTTACACTCTACAACTTCGTTTTCTATGGCTGTAAAAATCTTTTCTACGTCTTCATCGGAATATTCATACATATATCCGTTAGCGCAGTTGCCAAGGGTACGAAGTGTGTCGATTATTTTATTTGTGCGTAATTCCACTAATTTTACAAACTTTTCTCTTTTTGTTTCCATAAAATTTCCCTTTTGCCCGAAGGCGTTTTTATTTTATTTCAACCTTAAAGGGTTGATTGATTCCTTGTTGTTGCCTTGTTTAAATTCCCAGATTGTCGTATAATGTATATATAATAATAAGAATATTTTGCTATAAGTAATAACTTTTTATCGAGGTGGAGTATGACAAAGCAAGAACGTAAACGCTTAAAGTTTCTTGACAAAAAGGTCGGTAAAGGATTTCGTGAAGGAAATTCGTGTAAGTATATGGAAGCAGGAGAATTTGATGAATATTTGTCATTAACTGAAAAGTATTTAATATATTGTCATCGTAGGCAAATTGTTTTAGGCATTATTACTATTATTGCCGGTTTAGTGACTATTGCATTTAATATAGCAATGCTCGTTTGAATTGCAGGTACAACTGTTTATGTGTGTCAAACCAGTAAACATACAAGAAAGTAAAGCAATAATTATAGCAACAATACTAATGATATTAGAGTGTTTATTGATTTTATTTGCCTCTTTTCCATTAGCATTTGCCACTTCTGCTCTTTCTTCAATACGGTTTTCTCTTTCGTAAAGTTCAATTTCTTCTTTTGCTTTATCGGTTAATATCCAAATATCGTGATATATACCGTTTCTTATTACTTGTTTAAGTTTGATATACCCCAAATCTTTTAATCTTTGTTTTTGGGGTGGAGAATCATTCTTATAATTATCAGTTTTATTTCTTATTTCAATGAGAATATTGTAATCTTCTTTAAGCATTAAAGTAATTTCTTTTCTTCCGCCATTGGTGGATTATTTTTTAAACTCTAACAGAAAGTTCCTATCAATTCTACTTTATACTCTGTCAAGTCGTTTTGGCAGGATATGATAGAACTGTTTTCATTTTGCATTTTTCTCCTAAAAAATCCGATACTTGGATTGAGCAAATCGCATACAAGCAAAAATATAAAAATTGCTGTCATAGAGATTGAGATTATCAACAAGCATTTAATCAACTGATTTTTCTCGTGAATATTTCGCTCATAAACAGAACACATTTTTTGAGTTACCGTAGCAGAACGTGAATTTTCCTGCATTACTTCTTGAATATCGTCGATAGAGCCATTAAGAGCTTTTATGATAGCGATAACGCTTGAATATCCCGGGTCAGGTGTTTGACCTGAAAAAATCCGTTTAACGGTAGGTAACGGTACTTTGCTTTTGTCGGAAATTTCTTGAATAGTCATTCCCGATTTGTCTTTTAACTCTTGCAATTTTTTGTATAACATCATTTACCCCTTGTATATAAAAAATTTATTTATATCAAAAATGATACTTTTATCGAGTATCAATATTGATACCATAGTGTATTAAATATGTGCTTGACTGTTTAAGTTTTAAGGGTTTACCATAGAATCAGGCAAAAGCCAAAACTTATTGAGGTGTACTTATGAAAACTGTAAAGACAATCGACAAATTAGATTTAGACAAAATAGAATCAATAATAAAAGAGATGTCAAAGTCTTTAACGGATAGGGCAGTTGTCATAAATGTAATTATTGCCAATAACCAAATGCTTAACGATTCACAAGTTATTACCGATTCGCCTTATGCAAATATGAACGTTTGTGAATAATAAAAATTACCTTATGTTTCTTTCATTTGAGATTAAAAGGGCTTTTTTTCGGGTTATTTGCCTTTTTAAATTATCAATAAGGGCATCAAATAGTTCAAGAATATCGGTAAAATCATAGTCTTCGTGTTTGTTTAAATAATGAAGTCCGTCATTTCCGAGTTTGTTAATCGCGGTAGCAAGTTCTTTTGTTTGTTCATCATATAAAAGACCATTATCATTTATTAGTTTTTGAAGACTATCTTTTTCTTTAAAAGTCTTTCCAGAAAAAACAATAAATTCATGAATTAACATATCAATAACTTTCCTATATGCAGCACCAATGAAATTTGTTATGCCGTATCCTTCTATTAGTTGAGCATCGTTGTATGCGTTAATCGTTTTTGGAAAATCTTTTTTGTTATCTAAAAATTGGCTGGGTAATGTTTTTGTTGGTGGTAAAAATGGAGTGTAATTATTAGAACAACTTATTAGAGGATGGGAGTTTTTTATATTCCAAATTTGTTCAAATTGTGTGTTTTGGTTAATCTTATCTATTCCCGTATATGAGACCGCATAGACACGTCCACAGTGGGGACAATAATAAAAAACAATTATATTATCTTTTCTATCACCACAAACTATTGCTTTTACAAACTGTGGCATAATCTCAAAATGACACATAGGACATTGAGTATTCACTTCAAATTCATACTCTCCAAATGAGCCTTTACCCAAAATGTGTACAAAAGTATTTGTTTTGTCTTGTTTTAAATTATTTGTTTCGATTGGATTATTATTTTTTTCTTTTATAGTAGGAAAGTAATTTTTAGTATTATGGATTTGTGCATTTGGTGAACGGGAAATCGCATTACTATGTTCTTTAACTTCAAATTTATTCTCATTTACTTTTATATGGTCTTTACCCTTTAATAAAAAATCCAACGAAACATCAAAGTAGTTTGACAGCAACAAAAGGGTGTCAACAGCAGGTAATTGACCATTCTTCCAATTTGTGGGCATAGATGTACTTAATTTAAGTTCTTTCATTAAATTAGTTAATTTTATGTCCTTTTCATCCGCAATTTTTTTAATTCTATCGTAAAAAGTTTCCATAAAGTTTCTCCCAAAAAAACAAAATTAAATCCAAAAAACTCATAAAAAAGAGTTGACAAAACTCATAATAAAGAGTTATAATAAAACCAAGATATGACAAAACCAACAAAAAATAGACCTTCGGCATTGCCTGAAAGTTAAGTGTTTTACAAGGGTTTTGTTAATTTCGATTTAAGTTAAGCCCTTGTTGGTACTTGTGCTTAACTTACAAACAACTGAATATGGCTCACATTGCACTGTAACTTTGGGCAGTAACCATTAAGCAGAACGTTCCCCAAAACAATCCGCTTAACGCCAAATTTGTACATTTTCTACACAGAAGGCTTGGGTAAACCAAATGCTCCCTCTTCCTACTTATTGGGGTCGTAGAGTGTAGACTGCAAGACTTCGACGGTTTTGATTCCGTCCGTTTTACCTGAAAAGGTAATGCCCTTCGCTCTTGCAAAGAAGCAACGTCAAGTTCACTAAGAAAGTTTTTACCTTGACGAAACACCCAAATGTACAGGCAAAAACAAAAATTGTTTCATATAGAACAACTCCTTTTTGCCCGTTAGTTACGGGGCAATGTCAGCCGTATTAAAGGTGGTCGGTGCGCCGCTGGCGTAAGTAAAATTTTGTTTAGTTTTTTGTGGTGATTAAATTATAGCAAAATTTGATTTTTATGTCAACGGCAAAACCGAGAAATTACAAAAATAGGTAGTTATATAAACATCTATGACAAAAATTTTATAAAAAGGAGCGTGAAAAGTTATGAAATTTGGCGAAAAAGTTTTAACACACAGATCGAAAAACAATCTTACGCAAGCGGAACTTGCGGACAAAATCGGTGTTACACAATACATTATTTCGTGTTACGAACGTGGTTTTAAGATTCCGAATTTTGATACGGCGATAAGGCTTGCAAAAGCATTAAACGTATCGTTGGATTACCTTGCTGACGATAGTAAAAATTAAAGGTAAAAATAAAACGGGAGAGATGTGTTATGGACTACAAACGCAGAGAAGAGATATTCAGTAAGGACTATATTACAACGAAAGAGTTGCAAGAACTTTTAGGCTATAAATGTCAATCGCAGGCAAGCCAAAAGATGATGCAGATAAAACGAGTAGTCGGCGATATGTTAGGTGCAAAAGGCAAGATACACACAGAAGATTATTTTGCCTATTTTGGCATACAACCAACCGACAGATACAATCAAGTAACGCACGATAGAGAACTTGGCGAAACGGAAAATCAAAAATACAGTCCTTGTTCCGTCAATGGTACGACTTGGTACGAAAGTCAGGCAGAACGGAACGAGAAGATAGACGACATCCGCGCTTACCACCGCGAGATTTTTAAGAGAAAAGGTATTTTGAAATGAATGGCGCAGATTGGGTAAGGCTTTATACGGATTTTTTTGATAATCCAAAAATAAGACAAATAAAAAAAAGACCGCAAAAAGATGGCGATACCATAATAACAATTTGGGTAAATCTTATCTGTCTTGCCGGTAAACAAAATCGTTGTGGGGTATTTATGTTGACGGACACAATTCCTTATACAGACGAAATGCTTGCCAACGAAATAGAAAGACCTTATGAAACAGAATTTGCTCCAGCGATGGCTGTTTTGCGACAATACGAAATGATTATAGATATTGACGGTGTACCTGCTATAAAAAACTGGGGCGTGTACCAACAGCAATTAGATACGCTTGAGAAACAAAGAGAGCAAAACCGTGTTAGGGTTCAACGTTATCGTGATAAACAAAAGGAAATCAGAAACAATAATAAGACTGTAACGCATTACGACACCGTTACGACACGCATTACGACACGCACTTGTAATGGTGATGTAACGCACACAGAGTTAGAGTTAGAGAAAGATAAAGATAAAGATTTAGAGAAAGATATTTATTTAAATAAAAAAACTGATAACTACGAAGAAACTAATAATAAACAAGTAGTCGATAAAAAAGGCTTTTATTTAAATAATAGGGCAGACGAACACGAAGAACAAAAGTCAACGACGACAACGACGTTAGATAGCCTTGATAAAAATTTGGATGCCTTTTGTAGTCGATTCGGAATTATGATTGACAATTACAACTACAGAATATCAGAAATGGACTTTAAGGCTTTAACGGAAAGATTTGAAGAAAGCGATTGGCTCAAAAGAAACGTAACCTCGTTTAAGAAAATTTGCGATATATATCCGAGAATCATATCCGGCTATTACAAAGACTACGACAGAAAACCGAAAGGCAACCGAGAGTTTGACATTTTGCAAAGAATGTTAAAGGAAGCCGAAGAGGAAGAAGAAAGAGAAAAACAACAGAAAGGGGGAACGGATAATGAACCGCAAGAAAGCAGTTGATATTATGACAAGTTTACAAGCCGAATATTTCTACGCTTTCAAAGATATGCCCGAAAAATTATTTGATATAAAAATCAAAAATTTTATGGAAGCGTTGGATGGCTATTCGGATCAAGAGATAGATATTGCATTAAAAATTCTACTCAAGGAAAGCGAAACGTGTCCGTCGTCTGCACACTTTGTTTCCATAATCGAACGCAATAGAGAATTATTATTGCCGTCTGTTGAAGAAGAGTGGAGTAAAACGAATGATGTTATTAAAGAAATGCAAGCACGCTCGGCAAAATTCAATAATTCTTACGATGATTTCGATAAGCATACCAAAGAGCAAAAAGCAACCTACAACAAGCTTTCGCAAGAAGTAAAAGATTTTTACATAAACTACGGCGGTTTTCTGGATATTGTGTACTCCTCAAAATTAGAAATAGAAAAAAATCGTTTTCTAAAACAGTTTTCGGTATTCAGAAAACAAAAAAGGCAAAAAGAAGAACTAAACAAACAGTTGGAGATGAAAATATGAACGCAAGACCTTTAATGAAATGCGGGCATACTGCAAACGGAACGCTGAACACCAAAGATGGGGAAAAGCCCTACTGTGTTATATGCGACTGTCAAGAACTTGCAGAAGAAAAACCAACCCTAACGGGAAGAAAAGCGGCTTGTTGGTGTTGTGGAAAGATAAAGGATAGCGACTATGGTTTGCCTTTCTTTAAGCACAATCCAGACTATGAATACGACGAGTTTTATTGCGGGTGTGATGGGTGGGATTGATTATGAATAAGACAAAAAACGAAAAAGGAAAAATTGAATTTGTCCTTAATAAAGGAATGTTTTACTACAAAGTTGGTAACGAGAATCACATAACTTTTTTTGACAACGAACTTGGTAGAAAATTAAAGAAAATATGGGACAAGTTAAACGAACCTATAAAAACAATAAAAGGGGAAGAGAGGATATGAATAAAAACGAAAACTCGGTCTATATCAAAGACGGAACGCAGGAAAGAATGATTCTTGAGTACATATTCGAGAACGGTAGCATTACAACATTGCAAGCGATTAAAGATTTGGGAATACTTCAATCTCCGGCAAGAATATGGGGGTTGAAGCGGCGTGGAGTAAATATTAAAACGAGAAGGAAAGAAGTTACCGACCGTTACGGCAAAACGAAACATATCGTCGAGTATTTTATTCCTAAAGGCGAACCGGTTTATCTTAATCGTTTGGAAGAAATAGCAAAGGATAAGGCAGAATGATAAAGTATAATGACTATCCTGACAGAAAAACTTGGCTTACCGCTCGACAAACAACGCTCGGTGCTTCTGAAATAGCGATTGCTTGCGGTATAAGTCGTTTTAAGTCGATAAGCGATTTGTGGGAAGAAAAAACAGGCAGGCGGCAAGCAGAAGATATTACCAGAAACGAAAGAGTTCATTACGGAACGGAAGCGGAGCAGTATTTGAGAGCGTTGTTTGCCTTAAAGCACGAGAAAGAGTATAGAGTTGAATATTTCCCTTATAGGGTTTATTTCAATGAAGAAGAGCCGTATTTGACGGCTACGCTTGACGGTTTGATTACAAGATTGATGAACGGGGCGAAAGGCGGTTATGAGTGCAAGACGGTTTTAGTGCAAAGCAAACGAACGCTTGAAGAATGGGATAACCGAATCCCCGAAACCTATTACTGTCAGATTTTACAACAAATGTATGCGGCAGGGCTTGACTTTGTGATGTTAAACGCCGAGTTGAGATTTCCCGACAATAACGCAGATATTAGAGAATATTTGGTAGAACGGTCAAACGTAGAGAACGACATAAAATGGGTGGTCCGAAAAGGACAAGACTTTAAGCGGTATGTCTTAACCGATAAGCGACCGCCGATAACAATGACATTATAAACGGAGAAAACAAAAATGGAAATTGAAAAAGCAATAGAACAACTTAACACAATGCAACAAGTACCACAATCAATGGACTTTGTTGTAAAAGACGATTTTGTAAAAAATCTTCCGCAGATACTTTCCAACGTGAAAGAACTCGGAGAATGGGCAAAACGACAAACGGAAGCCGACAGAAACTTAATTCTTACAACGGACGATGATTTTGAAAACGCAAAAAAACGGTGCGCCGATATAAACAAAGTTGTAAAAAATATCGAAGATAAACGTAAGCAGGTTAAAAAGGAATACAACGCGCCTTACGAGATATTCGAGAAAGAACTCAAAGAAGTTACGGCGGTACTCAATACGGCGAGAGATAATCTTTGGGGGCAGATTACTAAAGCAGAGCAAGAGATAAAGGATAAACTTGAAAACCATTACCGCAATTACTTTGAAACCAAGGCAGAAGAAAGCGGAATAACGGCTTATAAAACGTGGGAACAGATATTTGACACGAAATGGCTAAACAAAGGTAAAAAAGCAAACACGGTGCTTGAAGAAATAGACGATAAGATTGCAACGGTTAAAAACGAACTGACGGCAATTAAAGCCTTACAGAGCGAATTTGAAAGCGTTTTGCTTGTCAGATATGCCGAAGGTCATACAATGACGGACATAATTACATATGATAGCCGTCTTAAAGCCGAAAAACAAGCCGTAGAGACGAGAAAACAAGAAGTTAAGGAAAACATACAGTCCATATCTGAAAAACCGATTGCGTCCACAAAAGAAACAACCACAGACGAAACCGAAGAAGTCTTTGCAACGGATTTCAGAGTGTGGACTACAAAACAACAACTTGCCGACCTTGGTAGATACTTACGAGAGAACGGCATTAAATACGGAAAGGTAGAATGATATATGTTGAGAATGATTGTGGCTGATAGTTTTAACGAAACTTGCGCCAAAGCAATGGAAAAAATATCAATAGCGGCACGTGAATGTGATTGTCGAGTAGGTTATCAAATAATCACCGACTATGATGTAAATTTCAACTTAAAGTTGGAATACGACGAAAAAGTTAAGTTTGATGAAAAATACAATCAAGTTTTTCACATTTTATTTACATTTCAAAATCAACAAATGAAAACTTGGAAACTTGACTGGCGTGTTTTTAACAGAACAAATGGGAAATATTCACATACTTTTTCAATGGTAGAGATTGAGGGGTTTGGACAAGCAACTTCATTTTTTGAGGAAACTTCTTCAATATATGCCGCTGTTATGTTTTTTAATGGGTTGGTATGTGGATATTTAGGGGTCGATACTGGATTAAATTATTTTGAGAAAGATTAAATCACAAGGAGAAAACAAAAATGGAAGTAAAAAACAGTTTAACTCAACAAAACGGAGAAAAAAGATTAAGTTTTAACGAAGCGATTAACACACCTATGTATTTAGGGTTAGTTAAAAATGCTTTAAGAGACGATAACAAGGTAACAAGATTTGTTACAACGGTTGTATCTGCGGTATCGGCAACGCCCGCTTTGCAGAAATGTGAGGTGCCGACAATAATTTCGTCGGCGTTGCAAGGCGAAGCGTTAGGGTTATCGCCGTCGCCAGCACTTGGAGAATATGCAATCGTGCCTTACGGTGTCGGTTGGGATAGTTCTAAACAAGATTATAAGTCATATAAAGCACAATTCCAAATTATGACCAACGGATTGGTTCAACTTGCTATGAGGTCAGGTCAATATGAAGATTTGGACGCTATCGAAATTAGAGAAGGCGAATATAAAGGCAAAGACAAGAGAACGGGCAAGCCTGTAATTGAATTTATTGAGGACGACGACGAAAGAGAAACGAAACCGATTATAGGTTACTATGCTTACTTTAAGTTGTTAAACGGCTTTTTTAAGTCCGTATATTTACCGAAGGCGAAAGTTGTTGCTCACGCGAGACAGTACAGCAAGGCGTTTGATTACACGGTTTATATGAAAGTACAAAACGGAGAGAAGTTGTCAGGTTGGAAGGAAGAAAATAAAGCCGAAAGCCCGTGGATAAAACATTTTGACACTATGGCAAAAAATCTTGCATTGAGAAAGGTATTAAAGAACGCTCCAAAGTCAATCGAAATGAGAACGGCGGAAGAGTACGAAGAGAAAAACGAAAACACGATAGCGGAAGTTTTTGCAACACCGACCGAAGCACAAAACGACTTTTTCGGAACGACAGAAGAACAGCCTTTAATCGAAAGCAACGAAACAGACGGCAATACTGAAAATATCAACAGTGTTGAAATTGTTGACAAAAAAACAACGAAAACAAGGAAGAAAAAGGAAGAAACCGAAACGGCAGAACAAGCGGACTTTTTCCAACAGTAAAGACCTATGCAAATCTCAATGTTTGACGGCGTTAAACCGTTTAAGATAACGAAACCGATAAGGCTTATAACCTTATTCAGCGGATATGATAGTCAGGCGTTAAGCCTTAAATATTTAGGCATACCGTTTGAACATTATAAGACTTCGGAATGGGCGATTAAGTCGATACAAGCATTAAAGGACTTACATTTTAGTAACGACAACGCCGATTATTCGGGAAATATGACGATTGCAGAAGTTAAGTCTTGGTTATCGGGTAGAATATCGTCGGACTATTCAACGCCGTTAAACAATAAGCAGATAGAAAGGTTGTCCGAGAAAGAAGCAAGGAAAATCTACAACAATATGCAAGCCACTCATAATTTAGGCTCGATAATGGCTATAAACGGAAACGACTTGCAGGTTGTAGATACAGACAAATTTACATACGTGCTTACTTACTCGTTCCCTTGCCAGGATTTATCTTCAGCCGGCAAAGGTGCTGGGATGGAGAAAGGGAGTGGAACTCGTAGCGGTTTGCTATGGGAAGTTGAAAGGCTTTTAACGGAAACGAAAGAATTACCGCAAGTGCTTTTAATGGAAAATGTACCCGAAGTTATCGGTAGCAAAAATATAAAGCATTTTGCGAAGTGGGTTGCTTTCCTCGATAAACTCGGTTATCACTCCAAGTGGGGTTTATTAAACGCAAAGGATTTTGGAATAGCGCAAAATCGTAACCGTTGCTTTATGGTAAGTGTTTTAGGTGATTATTATTACGATATGCCAACAGGCTTTAAGTTGGAATACGTTTTGAAAGACTTTTTAGACAAGAAAGTTGACGAGAGTTATTACCTAAAAGACGAAACAATCAGGTCGTTAAACTTACATAAAGAACGGCACGAAGCGCAAGGACACGGTTTTGGGTGGAAACCTTCTAATGGGGGGGGTATCGCTCACACAATTAAAACCGAAGGCGGATATAGACCAGACAGTAACTTTATTATTGAGCAATCAAGAAAAGCGGATAGAGAAGGTCGGAATGGAAGTTGCCAACACGATAATGGCGAGAGATTACAAAGGGTTTGGCAATCAAGCGATGAATGCGGTAATGGAAGTACCCCCCCCCCTACGAAATAGGGCGGATGGAATAACCCTTAATCGGTCGAAGAACTTTGAAAGACCGCCATTACCTAATTTAAGTCGAACGCTTGATACAAGCACTAATAACGGGGTTGTGGAATGGAAGAACAAGTAATGATTAGATTGTCTCACGGATATTTTCAGGGGGGGGTACAAACTCTACCGCAATTATCACCGACAATCGACGCACATGTTGCTTGCTGGCACGTTTTAATAGGTGAAAAAATGGAAGAAATAAAATGTAAGCAAGTCGGGCAAATAACGGCACAAGGATATACCGAAATGACGGGTCGTGTTTATGGGCAAGAAGGCATAAGCCCGACGATAAATACTTGTTGTGGTGGACATCACGAACCGAAAATTTTAGAAGAGCCAATAGCCTACGACGAGCAAAATGGTTATCTTCGGAAAGACGGAATAGTCGGAACGATAACAACCGACGGAAGCAGCCCGAAACATAATAATCGGATTGTAGAGCCAACGGAACGGTTTTTTAAGCAGGCACTTGATACGGCAGAGAGTAACGAATGTGAAGTTGGCGATACAATAGACGCATTTAATGAGAGAATAAACAAAAGCGGAATATCTCCAACCGTTACGACAAGACCGGAAGGGTTTAAGACGGCAATATTGCCGATAGACCAACAATACCGAGTTAGAAAACTAACTGAAAGAGAATGTTTCAAGTTAATGGGTGTAAAACAAGAAGATTTTGAAAAGATAAGAAAAAACCAGTCAAAGTCGAGTTGCTACCACCTTGCGGGTGACAGTATTTGTTGTAGTGTTTTAATGGCAATCTTCGGACAAATGTTCGATATAAACTGGAAAGAAAAGATAAACGAAACGGTAGAGGAAATCATAAAGGAAGTAGAGAAATGAAATTATTAAAAGAATTTGCAAAGAAATTAGACAAAACACAATATCCATTTACATTATCACTTGAAGAAGTTAAATATTGTAAAGAAAATGGAATAGTAGTTGTTTTTGGTAGCAGTGATGACCTTATGGAATTTGACGGTGCTATTTATGAAGAACTTGGGTGTTATATAAGTGGTGCAAGGGGATATAAAACTTGTTATTTAGATAAAGACGGTAATATCTTTGGTACAGATAGAGAAAATAAACCAAAAGACTTAACTAATTATAAGTCAATAAAGATTTGGTGGTGTAAAGATAATAAATATTCTTGGCAATACGAAACTGATATATCGCACGAAACTTTTGACATAATGGAAGATGATGACTTTTATTGCAAAGGTATAGTTTTCTATAAAAGAAGTTTAGGAGAATTGTTATGAAAATTTTGTTATTGTTTGCAATGTTATTTTGTCATATAGTTGACGATTACTACTTGCAAGGAGTTTTAGCAAGTATGAAGCAAAAGATGTGGTGGAGAAAGCAAGAAAGTTATAACGAAAATTATAAACACGACTACATAATTGCTTTAACAATGCACGCATTTAGTTGGGCGTTTATGATTATGTTGCCTTTTATATTATCTGGTGTAAATCAATATGTAATAGTCGTATCAATAGCAATAAACACGATTGTTCACGCATTTATAGACGACTTAAAGGCTAATAAGAAAAAAATAAACCTTGTTCAAGACCAAATAATACATATCATTCAAATTCTTTTAACTTGGTTTACGATGGAAAATTTATAAAAAATATACTTTAATGGGGCGATAACTCGCCCGCCGCAGTCGTATATGATTGTTAAAGAGTTAGAAATAAGACAAAACAAGGAGATAGAAGAATGATTGACTTTGAGAATTATAAAAGATTAACAGGGCAAAAGTGGTCCGATAAAATAGACCTCAAACAAGAATACGGTTACTCGCATATTTACAAACGACTTTACGAACTCGAAGATAAAATCGAAAAAGGGTTGCTTGTTCCCAGATATTCGATATTGAAAGATTGGCAGTACGGGTGGTGGTGCGTATGCGAGGTCGATGAGCAAAGCAGAATTATCGCGCAATGCAAAACCGAAGAAGAAGCCAAACAAAAACTTAAAGAACTAACGGAGAGTGATACAGAGTGATTGTACAGGCAAGAGATGCAATGGGAAAACTTAATGTTTTTGGTGTGGGTACAATGCTTGCGAAAAAAGGCGAACCCGTTGCCGTGTTTTCAAAGGTAAAAGATACGGCAAAAGGTGCTTTTACTATAACAACAAGCGTACAACGCAATAACGACGAAGCAAAGCAAAAATATACATATCAAAACATACCTTGTGCGGTTTACGGAAAGCAATATAATAAAAAAATCTTTGCAACGCTTGAAACCCTTAATGCACACGATATAGTGTTTTTTGCCGGCAAATATTATAATCACACAGCCATAGACAGCAAAAGCGGAGAACAAATAGATTTTTCGGAAGTGCGTATTGAAATGCTTATACCGTTAGAGCGGTTAATGGATTTGCTTTTAGGTGATTCAAAAGTTCGTAAGTTAAAGAACGATTATGACCAAGAAAAAGCCGTAACGGGAGCAACTAACAAGGCAAAGCGTGAAAAGAAATATAAGTTTTAAGGAGAAATTATGACGATTGAAGAAGCCAAGAAAAACATTGGGAAAGCAGTTAAATATGTACCATATTTCGGTTGTCCTAAAAACAAAATAGAACACGGCTATATAAACAGTGTCAACGATAACTTTATTTTTGTTTGCTTTGGAGCAAGAACAATGGATAGGGGTGAAGCGTGCAGACCGGAAGATTTGCAATTTGATTGACGGAGAAGTTTGAAAATGAAAAACACAAAAAGTTATTCATTAGCCGACGAAATGGCTGAAATCCTTAATAACGAAGAACGCTCGGTTGAGAAGATTGCCAAAATATCAGGCGTTAGTGCTTCTACTATTCGTGGATGGGTAAACGATAAAAAAATTCCAACGCTAAACAATGCTCAATGGGTATTAAGTGCTTTGGGGTATAACCTAACGCTTGAAAAGAAAAGTACGACCGAAGAAGCAGGAGAAAAAGAAGAGTGATACCAAGATATTGTATAAAAGCCTCTAAATGCTCTTACGGTAAATTACATAATCCTTGCGATTTACACGAAGATTGCCCCGCTTTTAAGTGCGATACGAAAAAATCGTTTGAAAATCTGAAGGAAAACGGTCAATCTCCACCTAAAGAAAAGAAGCGAAAGTACCGAAACGAAAAGGTTGAATATGACGGACGATTATTCGATAGCAAATGGGAACGAGATAGATACTGTGAATTGAAACTGTTGGAGAAATCGGGGCGTATAAAAGACCTTAAATGCCAAGAAAGGTTTATTTTGATAGATAAGTCGAAAGACCACCGAGAAACGGCATACGTAGCCGATTTTACCTATCAAGAGAACGGAAAACTCGTTGTCGAAGATTGCAAAAGCAAAATAACAAAAACGGCAACATACAAGATTAAGAAAAAACTAATGCAAGAACGATACGGAATAACGATAAAGGAAGTAGAAAAATGAACAAAGAACAGCAGATTAAAGAGATAACAGAAGTTATGGTAAGTTATGGGTTGAAAAGACTTGGAGAGTTTACTGAAACGGAATTACAGGTGTTTTTAGACGGCGGTAAAGTGCTGGAAAAAAGGAATTACGAAAATATAATTTCGGATTTTGCTACGGCTATTTACAACGCAGGCTATCGGAAAGTAGGCGACGGAGCGGTAATTTTATCGCCCGAAGAACGTGAAGAAGAAATGAAAGCGTGTAGAGAAGAACGGTTAGAGTTTGAAAAAGAAATTGAAAAACTCAAAGCCGAAAACTTACGATTATCCGAAAAGTTAACGCAAGTCTTATTAAGCATTGATACAGTCAAAGAAATGAACGCTATGTGCGATATTGAGGACCACAGGAAACAAGCCGTCAAAGAGTTTGCGGAAAAGTTAAAAAAGAAAGTACATAACTATTATCCAAGTATTGATAGTTATTGTACAAGCAGGCACGTCATACTTGTTAAAGATATAGATGAACTATTAAAGGAGTATGAATGAGACACAGAATGATTGAGTTAACGGGTTTAGGGAACTCCGAGCCTTGCGAGTTGGATAACAATGTCAAATTAGAAAAAAGTGAGTTTTGGAATAGTTTTATGATTGAATGTCAAAAAAACTTTACGATTTTTTCGGGTTATGACGGATTTGACTTTCATTTATCAAAAACAGGGTTTACTTTTGGAATAGAACCGAGTTATCGATTAGATGAATTGTTAATTATTTACATTGATTTTAATGATATAAACAATTCCTATATTGAGAAGGGTATTGCATTTGGTTGGTATGGCTCAAATTGTGCTACAAAAATCAAATTTTATAAAGATTATAAACGAAAATCAAAGTTTATACGTTTCGTAGATGAATGGTATAAACCGCTTTTAGAAAAATTAAAGGAGTACGAGAAATGATAAAGCATTGTTATATAAGTATAGACGAAGCGATTGTAAATGCAAAGGATTTGAAGATTAGAGATTGTCTAAAATCTCAAAAAGCAAAAGGCTATGAAGTTTTGCCTTTAGAATGTTGTAACAATTTTGATTTTAAACAGGGTTGCAAAGGACACGAGACAGAAGAAGAGTGCGATAGATATGAAGCAATATGCAAGATTGCAGAAACAATCTGTAAAGAAGAAAGTACCTGCGAGAAAGTGTGCGGTATCAATATGAACTGCAAATCATATCAGGAAGCGAGAGAGATATACGAAAGGGGAGAAGAAAAATGAAATCAGTTTTAATATCAATTCAACCGAAATGGTGCGAGAAAATAGCAAGCGGCAAAAAGACAATCGAAGTTCGGAAAACCGCTCCGAAAGAAGTACCGTTTAAGGCTTATATCTATTGTACGAAAGACAAGCCGTATTTATATCGGGTTGACGATGACAATAATTTTGAATTGACAAATACATTGCGCCCAAAAACGTATGAGTATGTTAAAGATTATAATGAACAAAACGGCAAAATAATCGGCGAGTTTGTTTGTCGTGGGATTATGCAACCGTTCTATAGTTTGCGACTAATAGCAAAAGAAAGTTGTCTGACGGAAGAAGAGTTATTGACGTATTCTAAAGGTAAACCTCTTTATGGTTTGCGCATAGCCGACTTAAAGATTTACGACAAGCCGAAAGAGTTGAGCGAGTTTTTCAAGCCTTGCCCGACAAAAGAAAAAGGCGATTGTTTGAGTTGCGATTGCCTTGCCGATAACGATTATGGCGGCGTTTGCACAAACAATTTAACCCGTCCGCCGCAGTCGTATATGTTTGTTGAAGAGGTAGAAGAAAGATAAAAACAAGGAGAAGATTATGAAAAAAATTATTAAAATTATGTTGGCTTTAACGATTGCTGTAATGTTGATTTTTACTTTTGGTTGCAGTCAAGCAAATACGATGAGAAACAATATCCAGAAGGAAGCGGACAAGTTCAATGTCTACCGAAAGATTACATTTGTAAATCTATATACGGGTCAACTTCTTTACAGCGCGGAAGGCTATTTTTCTGTACAGACTACATATCAAAACAATTACCAAGGTCAGCAGGAAATAGGTCTTGTATTTAACGTTGCCAAGAACGAATACAAAATGGACTACTTCAGTATTGCAGAAAATGTATGCTATGTTATTGAGCAATTAGAAAACACGACGGGTAATCCGTATTATTATAAAATCGTTTGGTATATAGCAATTCCCGAAAACGTAGGTGGTTAAAAATCAGGAGAGAAACAATGAGAGAGCAGTCTATAACAAGAAAACAGCCGTTGAGTTTGTTTTCTAATAATAAAATCTTCGGTACTACACCCGAAACGGAAATATGTCTTAATTGTACTGTAAAAAATGCAAGGGTGAGTGTAAAAGATATAAAGAAGAGATAAAAAAACTTAAACAAAAACAGGAGAAATAGTAATGAATAAAATTATAATAACAGGCAACTTAACGAAAGACCCTGATTTAGCGGAAACGGCAAGCGGAACGGCATATTGCAATTTTTCAGTTGCAGTAAATCGTGCTATGCCTGATTCGGACGGGAATAAACAAACAGACTTTTTTAATTGCACAGCGTGGAAACAAAGAGCAGAAGTTATTGCTAAATATTGTAAAAAGGGCAGTAAGGTTCTTATTGAAGGTGAAATGCAGGCAAGGTCTTATGAGGATAAAAACGGTAATAGGCAGACAGGTTGGAATATCAACGTAACCAACATAGAGTTTTTAGGTAGTAGACAAGAAAATTCTGAAAGTGAAGAACGTACAACCACAACGACAAGAAAAAGACCGACAATGCAAGAAATTGACGACGGCGGTTTGCCGTTTTAAGGGAAAGGTATGCTAAATAATTATGTAAACAAAATCACTTGTGGAGATTGTTATAAACTGATAAAGGAAATACCCGATAAGAGTGTTGATTTGATAGTAACCGATCCACCTTATGATATAGAAGTAGACCACGGTTCGGGTGCTTTTGGAACTGAAAAGCGATTGCATTATGCACAATTTGCCCCTTTTTCTCACGGAATCAAAGAAGAAATACTTACAGAATTTGTTAGAGTGCTGAAAAAAATAAACTTATACATATTTTGTAGTAAAAAGCAGATACCTATGCTAATAGATTTTTTTGTGACAAAACGAAACTGCTATTACGACTTAATATCATGGCACAAAACAAATCCTGTACCTGCTTGCGGAAACAAATACATGAACGACACAGAATATTGTTTATTCTTTAGACAAAAAGGCGTTCCATTATATGGTACTTCAGAAAGCAAAAAAACATATTATCTTACGCCGATAAATATAAAAGACAAAAGAACATTTAACCACTCAACAATAAAGCCCATAGAGATTATTAAAAATTTTATAATAAACAGCACAGAAGAAAACGATATAGTGCTTGACCCATTCTGTGGTAGCGGAACAACGTGCGCTGCTTGTCAAGAACTTGGCAGGCAGTATATAGGGTTTGAAATATCCGATAAATGGTGTGATATTGCTAATAATAGATTGCAAAAAACTGATTGTAAAGGTCAAATTTCAATGTTTTACAGGTAATAAAATGGAAAGTGGAATTTATAAAATAACAATAAATAATGATTTTTATATTGGCTCTGCTACAAGTTTAAGACAGAGAAAAAATAGACATTTGTAATATTTATAAATAAATAATAAGAGAAAGTTTTACATATTTTTATAAAACGATTGCATTTTTTGTTTTATTTTGTTATACTAAAGTTGCGAATCGATACGTATAACAATAATATGTATCACGAGAAAGGCAGGGTGATCAGGGTTCATTCCTGTCTTTTTTCTTTTATGCTAACGATCAAATTAGTTTGTTTTTAAAATAAAAACATCCCTTTGGGGTTGATTTTAATAAAATATCACATAAAAGTATTGACAAACACAAAATATAGTGGTAAAATCTTTATGAAAATGAATAATTTGTGTTATAAGCACAAACATAAAAGAGAAATGTATTACTGCACACGGACATAGTTCTACTTTGGCGTTGTGAGTAATTGCATCTCACAAATAACAAAACAAGGTTTAATGCCGAGTAGACAGAAATGTTTACTTGGCTTTTTTCTTTTTCCGTAGAAATTATGAATAGTGAAGGTAAGGGATGGCGAACAATAACGCATTAAAAACTGAATATTGTTGCAGTATTTGCGGAACGCCGCTTACGGAAGAAAATAGTCGTGAAAACGCTTATACCTGTTTGGATTGTGAAAATAGACGATTTAAGCAAATAGAAGAAGCAAACGGTACGTGTATAGCCTTATGGGCGTTGTGCGGAATGGTAAATTTACCGCTTGAACCTTTAATTTTGCCGGATAAATTTGACGAAAGCGAAGGCAAATGGGAGAGATATTGCGAACTTCTTAAAGAGAAAGGTAAGATTGAAAAACACGGTAAATTACGTGGTTTTGCGGACGGGGTTTGTGATATAAGAGAAATATTCGGCTCAAAAATGAGTTATACTGATTTTTCTGCATATGTGGAAGCACAACAGGAACTTGTTGCCGAACAGGAAGGAACAGAAGAGCAAAGAGAGCGTTGGGGTATAGAAGATGGCTATACGACCGAAGATTATAATGCGCTTGACCGTATGCTTGGTAATCGTCTTGCTGGGTTTAAGGGGCAAACAATAACCGAGCAAATGGAATATATTTTGTGTGAGGTTGCCAAATGGTCGCTTGTTGCGGATAAATTGCGTAGAAAAGGCGACATAAAAGGTGCGACGGATGCTTTAAAAGCAGGAGAGACTTTGCTTGCAAGCGAATGCTTAAGGAAAAAGGATGAAAAGCCGTTAGAAAACTATCGCCCTGACGCGTGGATAGATGCTTTTGAAAAAAGCGGGTTAATGCAAGACGGCGATTTTCTACCATTAGAGGAATTAGAAAATAAGTTGATAGAAGTAATGAAAGGGAAAGGTTATGACCAAACTCTTGATGCGGTCTATCAGTTAGAAATGAATATAGTTAATAACGCAAGACGAAATGAAGATTTACCCACCATTTTTGAACTACCTGCCGAAATGGAGATAAAGGACGAACTCGGTGAATTTGCAAAAGAAGAAAGCGAAGAAGAAAAAGACGCAAAAAACTATGCAAAACTTACCAAAGTGCGAGTAGAAAAGAAACCGAAAGGAAAGAAAAAGTAGAATGCCTACTGGTTATAAATTCAATGCACGACAGGGCAGGTGGAATAAGATAGAGAAAACAAAAGGGTTTGATTATCTTGCGACAAACAATCAATCGGGTGCATTTTTAATATCGTTTTTTAGAGCGTTTCCCGATAGATTTTTAGACTTGATAGAAAGTCCTAACGCTGATTTTACACTCGCTCTACCGCAAAGGTTAATTCTTCGGTCAATGTTTCATTACCGCAAAAGCGATACCACATCGTCAAGAGGTGTAGGCAAAACTTATCTTGAAGTGTTGAGCGGTATGGAACACGGTGTTTTATATCCCGGAGAGATCATGCGCCAATATGCACCGAGCCAAAAGCAAGGTGCAGAGTTAGCCTCGAAAGCGTTTCATCAAATAGAAAGAAATTATCCGGCTTTGGCAGATTTATGGAAAATTAAGAGCGAGACGAAAGACTTATTTAAGATAGTAACGGACTACGGCTCTGAATATGCTATCGGAGCAATACAGGGTGGTAACTGTCATCAGTTATTTATCGAAGAAATAGGACAAGAAACAGACCCAAAATTTGATTTTGCCGATTTTGAAAGTAAAGTTATACCGACTTGTAGGCTTTCTCGTAAAATCAATAAAAAGAAGGACAAAACACATATATCTCCGCATTATGTTTACATAACAAATGCAAGCAGGCGTCAAAACCCTGCGTTTTATAAATATCGACACGACGCACGAAGGGCAATGAAAGAAAAACCACGCGGAGAAGGTTGGGCAGTAGATATATCGTGGGAGATTTCCTTGCTTTTTGGTATAAGAGATAAAGCGTACATAGAAGAAGCCAAGAACTCAATGACAAGAGAGGACTTTCTTCGGCAAATGTGTGCGACTTATACTGGGGCGAGTGAAAATCCTATGGTATCAGACGAGGACTTATCCGCAAGCAGAACCTTAAAGGTAATGGAAAGTAAGCATTGTGGAAACCCTGATGTAATTTATATTGTGGCAGAGGACGTTTCTTATGAAGAAGGAACGAAAAACGCAAAGTGTGCCGATGTTGTTGTAAAACTTACACCGTTTGAGAATCAAAATTCGACAACGAAAAGGGATAAATTTCTAAAAGAAGTCGTATGGGTTGATTCTTATCCGCCACCTAAAGACCATTCCGTCGCCGCAATGAAATTAAAGAACCTATGGTTGCGTTTTACGTTGAATGGCGGACAAAAGACTTGGCTTGCAATCGATGCTTGGCAATACGGCAACGCGGTTATGAAAGAACTGATTAAGCCTGCACCAGACGGCATAAATCTTTGTTGTTACAAGCATTTAGAAGCACAGGAACTCGAACAGCCGCACGCTTTGGACGTGATATATCCTGTCAAAGCAGGTGGGGCAGGCGTAAGAGATAACGATTTTGAAATGGTGCAGTATTACCGAGTTGAGTTTGAGCAAGGTAATGTAAAACTTTTAACTGCCGATGTAAACGAAGGTTTAGAACAATATAAAAGAAAACACAACATAAAAGATGATTACGCTGACGGAAAGATTTTGCAACCTTATTACAAGACAAATGAACTTTGCGAGCAGATACAGAATTTACAGGTAGTACCATCGGGCAGAGGGTATAAAGAAAAGCGTATATCACAAGCCATACAGAGGGATGACCATAGTAGTTTAAAATACGCCTTAAGAGTTGCGCAGATACTTGAAAATGAACTTGCAATATCGAAAGCAAGGACAAAAAGCGGTTGGACAGAAGTTATTGAAAACTTCCAACAAAACAATATGCCGACAGTAATGCACAGCAGCAATAATGTAAGAGCAAACTTGCTTTCACTTCGTAGGAGATGACTTATGGAAGAAGTGCAAAAGTACAAACTTTACGCAGGAAAGTTTCAATTTATATCGGACAAGGTAAAATACTCGTTCGTCGGAAGTCATAACAAATATATGCTTGTTTTTTCAAATGAAAAACCTGAAGGCAAATTTACAGAAGTTCCCGATAATTTATTAAAACAATTGACTAATGAAGAAAAAAGTTGGCTTTTGGCTTGTAAAACGAAAATCAATGCAGAGTATATGAAAAAGAACGAAGAAGGGTCTATGGCTCTTTTAGAAAACTTTATCAAACTGTTTGAAAAAGAACTAAAAAAAGAAAAGCGTAAAAAGAAGGAATAAATCTAATATGGGTAAAGTCGTGGCAAATAAGCCTGAAAACGAGAAAAAACAATCAACCTCTGCTTGGGGGGGATTGCTTGCAAAATTTAATAAACTCGCCCAGACTTATGCGAATTATTTACCCACTGATGGTATTTTTTCTGCTTTTATGAGAGCCGGTTACGGAACGGCTAATTTTGCACCTATACAAAATAGCAGGGTCAAAGCTATATCTTCTTTGCCGGCTGATTATACGAAAGAAGAAATCGGAGATATGCTCCGTATTCCATATGAGAGTGAAAAACCTTTAAGGCAGACATCTGAAGTCTTAAGGTGGACGGCATATCCATATTTTAAGGTAACAAAAACATACCAAGATATTTCGACGTATAGGTATTATTTTAAGCCAAAATATATTGCCAGAGAAACTGCCGAAAAAGAAGATTTTAAAAGAGAAGCAGTTCTTTTAGATAAACTCAATAAAGTGCTTAAGCCTGAAGTCATAGCGCATAAGATAACCGGGCAAGCAATAAATGAGGGGAAAATATTCTACCATTTAAGAGTAGACGTTGATAAAGCGCATAATAAAGTTAATTACGCATTTATTCAGCAATTACCGTCTGATTGGTGTCAGATAATCGGTTTTAATAATATATCAGGTTATACAGTATCATTTAACTTAATGTACTTTATGCAGATAGGAACAGATTATCGGCAGTTCGGCGATTTGTTTGAACCGTATATGAATGATTTTTTGGGGATATTCGAGGAAACCCCTTCGAGAGTTCCTAATAAAAAATTTGTATATGCTTCTGACGATGGTAAACAGTTTTATCCTAATATATCTAAAGTGAATAAAAACGCATATGGAAATCCGAAAGCGTTTATGCAGGACGGCATATGTATGTATTATGTTTCATTGCCTATAGATAAGGTTTGGACTTTTGAAATAGATGATACGACGACTGCAGTTGCACCTTCTTTATCGGGTTTAATGCTTACTTATAGCCAACAAAGCGATTACGAGGCAGCGCAGTTAAGTTTGTTGCTCAATCCGCTTATAAAGATATTTACCGGAGAAATTCCTTACAGGGATGATGTGGGTGCGTCTCCTGATGACCCATATAAACTATCACCAGGTGGGAGAATTTACTTTGAAACGCTGTTTGCCCAGTTAATGGCGGCAAATAATACAGGCGGTACGGCATTATATTCTGCACCTTTTGAGAATATTAAATCTCATGATTTCGCCGAAAGTGCCAACGCTAACGAGATAAGCGAATCGTTTAACCGCTATGGAATGGAAAAAGCGGGGCTTGCAGGGTTAATCCCCGTAACGGACGATGTAAAGGCTTCGCAAGTTGACGCTTCAATGAAAATTGAAAGTCGTTTTACGACTGCAACAATTTACCCGCAGTTTGAGAGAATGATGGAAAGTCTTTATGACCAGCTTAACCTTAAGTATGAATGGTCGTTTAAAATGTTCGGAACGATATTTACAGAAAAGGATATACGGGAACACGCGCAAAAGTCTTTGGATATAGGTGATATATCGGCGTTATTCACATTGTCGGCGTTAGACGGACAGAGTTGGGTAGATAAATCGGCAATGCTTTATGCAATAAAGGGACTAAAGTTGCTTGACGAGTACCAAGTACCGCAGACGGCTTATACACAAAGCAAGTCAACGCAACAAACAACACAAAAGGAAACGGCAGGTAGACCTAAATCGGAAGATATATCTGATAGTAAGGAAAAATCGGTTGATGCAGGGTTAAGCAGTAATGACTAACAAGATTAAACAGATTTCTCCACGAGAAAACGAAAGACTGTTAAAGGTCATAATAGACATTTTAGAGCGTGGAAACGACGCCGAAATAAAACAATCCAAAAACGGAATAAAAGTGCTTGAAATAAGCAAAAAAGTACGTATGGAGATAGTAAATGAGTAATAGGGTTTTTACAGACGAAGAGAACAAAATTATTTTGGAATATCTTGATAAGCAAATAAAGTATTCAGAGCAAAAGGCTGAAGAACTACGAAAGCAAATCAATTTATATCCCGAAGATAAGTATTCAGTACAAGACCTACAAAACGATTTATATCTGCGCAATGTGCTGTTGGCAATGAAACGCAGAATAGAGTATAAAAACTAAATAAAATGCGCCCTTAAAAGAGGTTAAGGGAGTTGAGAGCCAAATGGGGCTATAAGCGATTATTCGGTAAAACGAAATTCGCTTGTAGCCCTTATTTTTTTGAAAAGGAGAGAAAAGGTGAAACTGAAAGATATATATAACTTTGATAACGAAAAATATGCTCCGTTACGAGATAGTTCAATAGCAGTTTCAAAAGCATATCTTGACTGCAATCGTTATCTTGATTCTTGCAAAGAGTATGTCTATATCGAAGAAGGTATGACGAATTTAAGTAAAATCGTACATTTGCAGGCACATAAAGCGTTGGAGCGTTTAGACAACTTTGGCGACCTTCTTCACGAAAGACACCTTATGCAAATTTATCCCGAAACGCCTATGCTCGACTGGAAAGCAGAGTTTAATGACTTAGATAGTGTTTTCGAATTTGTTATCAGAACGCTTGAAAACATACAGGAAGCACTTGAAAAGTTTCACGAAAATACCGATAACGCCGAATTTAGGGCAATGGCATTAAAGGTAGAAGAGTTAATGCTTGATAACAGCAAAGACTACACTAAATTCCTTGAAATCGGTTTTAGGTGGCAAAACGACGGCGGTAGCAAGACTTCTTTTGATAGTTGGTGTGAAGAATATTTAGAAGATGAGGAAGACGACTGATGGGGAATTTTAAGACAATAACGGCTGGCGGTAAAGTTAATTCGTTTATTGGCGAATTAAAAATGCTTGCCGAAACAAAAGACTGGTATCAAAAAGTCGAATTATGGCTTTTGAACGATATAACGAACCGTAATAACTGGCGATACGAACGCCTTGACGAACACAAAAAGTTGTTTGCAGGCACGCCGATTTTGGTTGCCTACGTGGGAAACAGCGTGGGAGACGGACACAATTTCGAGGAAGTTCGTAACGCCGACGGTAGCGTTACAGCCTCTTTTATGTCGGCGACGGCAGAAAGAGTTGTCGGTTACTTCAAAAATGAAAGCGATATACGAATTGAAGTAAAAGACGGACAAAAATGGATAGTTGGTACGGGCTATATCTGGAAATGGTATGCACAGGAACTTGTGGCAAAACTCAAAAAACAGGGAATTGAGGGTATGCCGATAAGTATCGAAACACTTGTTGACAAAATGTATATGGACGGAACAACGGAAGTGTTTACCAAATGGCAGGTACTCGGCACAACGATATTAGGCTTAAACGTCGCTCCTGCGGTAGCAGATGCGAATATCCGCGCCTTGTCTGCAATTGGAAGTAAAGAAGTCCGAGAGATGACGTTACGGGTTGCTTCTGCACAACAACAGCAGGCAGAAAAGGAAAACAAAAATCCGCAAAACAAAAAAAATCAAAAAGGAGTAACAAACACAATGAAAGTAAAAGATTTGGAAAACAAATTTCCTAATTTTACAGTTCTTGCAGTAAACGGAAAGAACGTTGCTTTGCTTTCGGATAAAGGCACACCTTATATCTCTACCGCAGAAAAGAACGGTGAAGAAATAGCGGTAGGCTTAACAACCGAAATTGCAGTCAATGCTTGTTTCGGCGAAGGTGATGACAGTGTACACGTCCCCGTAGATTTAATTACGGAAAAACTTAACGCTGAAATAGCATCCTTAAAATCCGACCTTAAAAAAGCAAACGACGAAAAGTCTACTGCATTAAACGCTCTTGAGGCAATGCAGAAAGCCGAAAAGGCTCGTAGGGTAAATGCGGTTAAGGAAGCAATTAAAAAGCATCTTGAAGAAATCAAAAATAATACGGGTGCGAACATTGCCGATAACGAGTGCGACGACCTTATGACCGACGAAAAACTTGCCGAGTATGCAGAATGCGAAGACAAGGACGGCGCATTTTGCGGCGAAGAAAAGGCGTGTAAAGACGTCGATGCCCGTTGTATGAGTAAAATCATTGAAGCGGGCAAAGCAAAACAAAACGCTCTCAAAAATCAGTTTGCTTGGAAAGATATAAAGAATAATTCCGCAAACGAAGAAGAAAGCGACATAGAAAAACTTGTAAACAAGTACGAATAAGAAATTAAAAAGGAGAAACAAAAATGGCTAAAATAGCGAATACTGCTTTTGAAGTATATGTTTCTAACAGTAAAAGAAACGATACTCAAAACATTACAGGTAAATTCGGTTCTTTCAGCGGCGATACCTTTACGGGAGATGTATGCTCGGCAGGTTTTCTCTGCGTTTTGAACTCTCGCCTTCCCCTTGAAGGCTATGAAAATCCGTTTGCTCTTGTTAGCGGCGCATTTGCAGCGGCTGACGGGCTTAAAAACGGCAACAGTTGGTATATGACTCAAGCTGTGAGCGGGGTTATTGATGGGGCTACGGGCGACCATACGGGCATTTATGCTGCAAATACCTACGACGTAAACAGGGTTACCGACGGCGGCGACATTACCGTTAATCTTGCGGGCAAAACTCTTGGCTTGGCTATTCCGAAAGACGAAAGGGGCGATTTCACCGAACTTATTGTCGGCGAACAATACAACTTTGGAGCGGGCAATTTTTCGACTGCGCCTTCTACAACTTTGAAATATGCAAAAATCGTCAACGGTTTGTGGGTTGCGGTTGCGGCTGCGCCTACCGACGGCGGCATTTATGCTGTAGTAGAAGATACTACAAAGAGATTTACCGAAGGGTGCTACGATGCGGGTCAAAAAATTACTCTTCGCATTATGAGAAGCGTTAAAGCGTCCGCTTAATAAATAAAGGAGATAAAAGAAAATGAACGTACAAAGATTAAACAGTATTTCAAATAATCTCTTTGCATATAAAACAAATACCGCCGACGTCATTAAACTGAACGGCGCGAACGGAAAAGTCAGAAATCTCAATAGAGAGGAAATTATTTCGGGTTGTCGCTTGGCTACTTTGGAATATTTCGGCAAACTTTCCGAAACCGACAAAGAGAACGTAGTTAAATTCAATTCTAAACTCGGCGAAAAATACAATTCTTTCCAAAAAGGAATTTGGGAAGATACGGTACTTTATTGCGCTGCGCTTGCAAACAAAACCGTAGGCATCGAACCTTATACTTCTATGGAACAGGTAAGTGCGGACCGTTCGCTTTATAAAAACGAAACGTTTTGGAAAGCGTTGGCATATATTTCGCAAGAAGTTATTACACCGCTTTTCCCCGAAGTTATACCGTCGGCAACCGAAAGGCTCATCGACTGGGGTGCAAATACCCGTCTCGGCGAATCAAGAATAGTCGAAATCGAAAGCAACGACTTCTTTGTTTTTGACGACGATTCTTGGGGTTCTGTGTCGAGTAAACCGTATCAGTACCTTTATAAAGCACAAATTACCATCACGCCGAAACCGTATACTGCAAAAACCAAAATCAAATGGTATCAGGATATAGTCGGCGGCGAAGCAGGCAGATATTTTGCGGCGTTTATGCGTGGCGCGTACAGCAAGATGTATGCGGTTATGATTTCCAAATTCAAAACCGCTCTCGGCAACGCTAAATATATGCCCGAAGGCTTTAAGTTCGATTCTTATAGTCAGGATAACTGGAATAAAGCAATTATGCTTTTAGAGGCAGTAAACGGCGTAAGAAGAGACCAAATTATGGCACTCGGCAACCTTTCCGCTTTAAGCAAAGTCCTTCCTACGGTTGGCACTCCCGCGGTAGCGGCAGGTATTCAAGGTATGATAGGTGAAGAGTGGGTAAGAAACGGTTTCCTTGCTAACGTTGCAGGGGTTGACCTTATCGAATCTTCGCTCGGCGTTGTACCCGGAACGCAAAATTACAATCCGAAATTTATCGGTTTGGACGATAAGATTTATCTTATGGCAAAAGTCGGTCGCGCGCCTATGGCTGGTGCAATGGCGGAAGGTTCTCCGATAACGATAGACTTTACGCCGAGAGAAACTGCCGATATGACGATAGATATATCCGAAACAATCGTATTCGATATTGCGGCGGCTTTCTCGTCCAAAATGGTTGAAATTACGCTCTAAAAAATTGCTTGTTTGCTATGGGTATAAAACAATATGCTCATAGCAAACAACATTCATTGTCAAAAATAAGAAGTCGGAGGAATTAAAAAATATGACAAACGGAACAGAAAATAAAGCAAAAACAAACGAGAGACAGGAAAGCGGAAAAAAACACTATTCTTCTGAAGAAATATCGAATGTCTTAAATACACCTGAAGCTCAAGCGGCTATGCAAAAAATGATAGCAGAAATGCTTGCAAAACAACCACAACCCGTAATGCAGGTTAATTATCAAAAAGAGGAGATGGTTACACTTTTGTATATGGGAGCGGTTGCAGAAGGCTCTATGGTAACGCTTTGGGAAGGATTTGAGATACAAGGTCGTGGAGGTACACGAGATATACCCAAAAAAGAGTTTTTACAACACTTATCACAAGGGGTTATAAAAAGGCTTAAAGACCGTCGTTTGATAGTCGTTGACGGATTAAGCGACGACGAAAGAGAGAGATACGGTGTTAAGTACACCGATAACGAACTTGCCAGCGTAGATATTTATTATAAACTTTTGTCTTACGACGAAGATAAAATTATAAGTATTTTCAAAAACGTTTGCGATAGCCACAAAACAATAATTGCGTCTTTGTTTAAGACGGCGTATATGGCTCACGATAACCGTATAAATCAGCCACTTATTGAAAAGCTTAATAAAGCATCAAAATCGGTTGACCCGAAAGGAATGTTTTCCGACATTCTAAAAGATATGGCTCGCGAATTAAGCGACCAAGGAAATTCGGAAGAAGAATAAAACCCAAAAACCTAAAATGGAGTAAAGAAAATGGTCGAAGATAAAGAGTTGGACCAAATAATGGAAAACAGGAACGTAGAAGCGGCTAAAACAACAAAATCTACCGATGAAGAACGCTCCAAAACCACTGAAAGAGAAATGTATCTAAAAGCCCGCGCGGAAGCAGAAGCAAAGGAAAAGGCGGAAATTCTCAAAAACCCAGAAAAAGCGTTAAATGTTAAGTTAAGTGAAAGTCTTGCAAGTACAATTGAAAATTCAAAAGTGGTTGCTGAAAAAGTAAACGATACGGCTAACAAAATCGTTAATAAAGGGTTACAGGCTCAAGAGAATAAAGCTGAAGCAAGCGTAATCGATAGTGAAGATGAAACGCTGGAAGCGGATTTTAGAAAAAATCAATACGAATATCTTTATCACGGAATCGACCACAAAATTGATAAGCAGTGGAAGAGAAATCTAATACATATTATCAACGACATTTGGTTTGTAATTTGGACAATAGTAAGTTGTTTTTCGATAGTTCCTGTAAGTACGTTTTTAAGTAGAATAAAAGCCTTAAAAGGCTTTATTAAAGGCGTTGCAATTGTTTTAGGCATAGTGTTGCTGTTGGCATGTCTTGCCGGCTTAACATATATGTGCCTGAAATGGTGTGGCATTATAAAAATAAATTAAAGGAGATTAAAGAAAATGATTTCTACCGAAAAACTTATAGAAAAGAAAAAGTTTTACGAAGAGAAAAAAGCCGAAATATCGGCGAAAGACTTTTCGCCCGAAGTTCAAAAAGAAGTAGCAGAGTTTCGAGCGCAGAAAGAACAAGAGATTAAGGACTTTGAGAATAAGACAAACGAGAAGTACGAACTTGCACGTAAAGAGGATATAAAGGCTTGCGACCACTATATACAATTTGTCGATACTCTCATCGAAGAAGATAGGGTTGCGGAGCAGTTGGCGGCAATAGAAAATGCTACGGAAGCAGACGTGGGGACAGTATAAAAGGAGAGAGAAAAATGCAAGACATTTTGAAACAGTTAAAACAAAACTATCTCGAACAACTCAAAACTAAAAAGACCGAAGTCGAAAATCAAAAAGCCGAACTCGCGGCGCAAAGGTACGCAGAGAAAAAACAGAACCTGGACGCGGAAGCGCAAGCCTTGGACGATGCACTTGCGCTATTCATTCAGCAAAAGCAACAAAGACTGAACGAAGAAATAGCGCAAAAAAGGCAAGAAGTCGCAGATAAAAAAGCGAATATCGAAACAACGGCGCGTTCGACAGCCGAAGCAGAGATTGAGGCAGAAGTCTCGCATGCGATACAAGCCTTTGAAAAGGAAATCGCCTTAATAGAGAAAGAATTGCTGTAATGGGGGCTAAAATATGGAAGCGTTGATTAAGGATATTTTTTCCTTCCTTCTTCGGTATTATGCTCTGTATTTTGTGATAGTTATGAGTATTATAACTGCCATTATTATGGTAATTCTTAACCTCGCCAAAAAACCATTTAAGGCTCTTACCTTAAAAATTACAAACGTCAGAGTAAGAAAATTTACCAACAATTCAGTAATAATTCTTTTTTCTTTTGCATTATCGTTAGGGCTTTGGTTATTGCTAAATTTGATTGCGCCGAACTATTTTGAACTCGATTATAAAACAGTCTTTTTTAACGGGGCAATGCCTGTTGTAACCTATGCGTTTGCAGAAGGCTGGATAACGGCGGACAAGGCAAAAAAAATTATAACGGGAACAGCAGATAAAGTTGCCGACGGCGATTTGACATTAAGTGAAGTCAAAAATACAATCCAGGACCTCAATTCGGTTGTAGAAGCCGAGCCTGATGCTGAAAAAGAGTTAAATAAACTCTTAAATAAATAATTTAATACACAAAAACGCACCGAAAGGGCGTGAAATATCGCCCTCTGGTGGGTTTTAGAAAAAGGAAATTATTATGACACCTATACTTAAAGTCATAACAGAATATTGCAGTCTTTATGTTGACGATATTAGGTTAAGCAACCTTGCATCAACGGATATGCCGTTATATGCAAGACGTATGTATCAGTATCTCAAAGCGGGACTGCCTTTGTTTTCTATTCCCGAAAATATGCAGGAATATTTACTCGGAACGGAAACTAATCCAAAGTTTATAGAGCCGAAATTTGATAACACGCTTTATACAACTACAGAAGATTATAATACGCAATTTGAAATAAATCTCGGGCAAGATTATGAGGGGTACGAACTTTATTCTTGTCGAGTTAGAACAATAGATAATGCCGGAAATGTTATTTTAACACCCATTTCTATTGACTACGATGTAAATACCGGAGTGGTAACAATAAATGCCACTTCCGATAATCCGATACTAACGGGAACGGTGTTTGATTTTGATTTTTATACGGACGGCTACTTTATAGCGGATCTCACTCCGTCTATAATGAATATTTTGGGTATGTGCTTTCAAGTTATGTGGCAAGACCGTTTTAATACTGATTGGCTCTCAATGGTAACGAAAGTAGAAGATAAATCGTTTTACGAGCAAAACCGTGCAAACAAAATGAAAGCCGATACAGAAAGACTATATCAATTGAGGCAAAAGCTATACAGTGAAATGAGAAGATACGATCAAAATCTTTATCAGAGACAAACGGTAAGTTCTTCGAGAATGCCGAAAATATAAAAAACAAATCCATATTTAGAGAAAGGAGCAGTTACGAATTATGGGAAAATATTTTGAATTGACAGACGAAATAATGCAAAAAGCCACCGCATATATGCCGATAGAAGATAAAGCGGAATTGGCAAAAACAATAGCTGAACAATGTGTTGTAGATATACCTACAGCGGAACAAAATCTTATCGGCGAAAAGTTTCTTGCTTTGCCATATATAAAAGGGGAGAATAGAGAACTAAAAGCGTTGTGTTTAATGAATGTTTTGTTGTCTCATTACCTAAAAATACCTGTAAATAGCCCACTCAACGAGGAAAAGTATAATCATTATGCCGAAGGTTCAATCCTTAACCAAATAGAGCGTTACAAGTCAAATTTCGACTTGAAAAACAAAGCTTTTGACCTTCTTGCCGATTACAAAGAATTTCGTAAGTTCGTTGATGTAGAGATAAATAACCTAATCGCACTGAATAATGACCCGCTGGCAAGGCTTACGGCTTCTATTCAGGTTTTTGCGACACCAGAAAATATTAAAAAAGCGGTTGATGAATTGAAAAAGGCGGGAGAAGATTATACAAAATTCTTGAAAGAAAAACAAATACTTCCTGAAACCGACAAAACAGTGGAACAAAAGAAAGCGGAAGAGAATAAGCAGACGGGAGATATAGAATATGCTTGTTGATAAAAACTCACAGTGGTTCCCGTATCAAAAAGTGCAGACAAATAACTTCAATTTTGAGCAGTTTGCTATGTTTCCTCGTCTTATTTGCGACTATTTAATCGACGCTCCCCAAGGCGATTATCAGCCCAAAGATGATAATTCATATTCACGTTGTAGATTATGGAAATATCTATATCATGACGGGGAAAAGCCGTTAAATAAAAAGCTTCCTACAATCAAAGAGAAGTTAAGCGTATTATTTAACCCGAATAAACCTACAACTCCACCTACAGATAAAGGGTATAGGCTTATTCCCCAAACTTATATAATGCAAGCCCAGGATAAGGCACAAACAAGAATTTATGTGTATTTGGGTCGGTCGATAGCGCAACAGGATGACAATACTTATGTTGTTTCGGTAGTGTTTGATATTTTAACCCATTATACCTATGAACTCAATACAAAAGCGGACGAATATAGCCGCAGTGGGGCAATAGTTGCGGCGTTGGTTGAAGCGTTAAACGGTGTAAATATAACGGGTGTGGGTACGTTTTCTATGGCTAAAAGGGTACATCCTGATTGTGGAACAAAACCTATTCGGGACAACAATGAAAATGTAGGTATAGAACTTATAATGGGGCTTGAAATGGCAACGACAACAAATAACGGTTTTGACGATAATACAAATATGGATTTTTTTAGTCCTGATGGAAAAATAAAAATGTGGTAGGGGAACAAAATGGCTTCGTTAAAACAAATAAATTTTGATACTAAAAAATGGCTTGATAGCCAAAAAAATCAAAGAGATATGTGCGGGAAATACGAATATTGTGTTGTGTGTAACAAGACGTTGGAGTACCCCTGCGAAAAGGCATATAGCAAGTATCATAAAATGAATAAAATAAATAGAGCAAAAGCAAAAGCAAAGTTTAATATCAATGGTAAAGAACTTAACTTTAGGTCAACCATTTTAGAAAAACAATAAAAAGGGTATAAAAATGAACGACAGCCAAAGATATATTAAAAACTTAATATTCGGTAATGACGGCTCAAAAGTCGTTCAGAATACGCCCGAACAGTATAATTCTCGGCAGAAACAATATTTAGCCGATAGAACATCAAGATATATAGCCGAACGCTCATATCTTGCAAGCGATTATGTGCAAGCGGACATACAAGGTTTATTGCCATATTTTTACGATTATACAACGCTTAACATAAGGCTTGCTGATATTCTTTCTCCAAATGCAAATGCAACAAAAAAAGTGGACGATTATAAGCAAGTGCTTATTCCCGACAGGGCAGTTGATTATCTTCCCATCGGCGCAAAAATAAACACAATGGGAAGCACTTGGATTGTAATTAACCCATCGAATATATCTTCCGTTTCGGCAAATGCGGTTATCGCAAGATGTAATGCGACCTATAATTCATACGATTATTACGGAAACATTATTGTCGAGCCTATTGTTGTTGAAAAATATACAATGTCAAATAACGACAATGATAATTCAATAAATCTTGTTTTGATGGACGGTTACTTTAACATAACCTGTCAACTAAACGAGAATACAAAAAATCTTGGAATAAACAAACGGATTATTTTAGGTGATAAACCTTATCATATAACGGGTTTTACGGATTTTATCCAAGAGTTTACGGGTAATAGAAATAATATACACATAATGAGTTTTACCGCACGCATAGACGAGCCGACCGAAAGCGATGATTTAACAATGGGAATTGCCGGCGGAAAAGAATATGTTGTAGGGGCAGAATTAAACGGTCAAACGGACCTTATTGCAGGACAAGCAACAATTCTAACGGCAGACTTTTTGATTAACGGCAAAAAAGTTGAAAGCACAACAGAACACCCATTAACCTGGGAATACAAATCAAGCAATGAAAGTATAGCAAAAGTATCAAGTGATGGCAGAGTTAATACCTATAGGCAAGGAACGGCTAAAATTACGGCACAACTTGTGCAAAATCCTCTTGTTGTGGCAAGCATTGACTTGTTAATCACAGAAGCGGTAAATGCGCCTTATATAGCGTTTGACGGCTTAATTCACGATTACGTAAGTCAATACAGTAAAGAAACTTTTTCTGCTACGTACTTTGAAAACAATCTTGCAACGAATTATCCGCTCAAATGGTCTTTTAGTGGAGCAACAAAGCGTGATTATATTGCGACCGTAAGCGAAGACGGTCGGTCGGTAACAATAGAATGTTTAAGCGCGAGCGAAAAACCGCTTAAAATTACAGCAACGTATAATGGTGTAAAAGCAAGTATCAAAGTAAATCTCGTGGGGTATTGATGCTATGTCGTGGAATTGTCCTTATGCTGAAAAAAGTCAATATTTTGAAAACCGTTTAATGTGCAAAAAGTGCAAGAAAGACGGTGTAAATTACGCAGAACCAAAAAATTTTGTGTCGGCAATGTGTTTGTATCAAAAATTTTGTAATTGTAAAAGCAAATATTTAAATACCGATACGGCACAGAAATGTTATGAAATGAAAAGAAAACAATAATCAGCCTTAATCGGGTTGTTTATATAGTAAAGCAAAGGAATACATAAAATGACAGGAACTTTGCAAAACAAGACAATGGATAAAAAGACAAGAATACGCAGAGGAGAACCTATTACCGAAAGCGAATTGATTTTTTATCCTATAACAATGGATTGTTACGATGAGTTTATCCGTTGTAAAGACGCAATAATTTTACGACAAGCGTCGCTCCCTGTAAGATACTTGTCTATGAGTTATTTATCCGCGTTATTTGCAATGGAGATAGATGCAATCAAGAACGAACAACAAAGCACGGGTATGTTTTTTAAGGTAATGTTGATGTTACACCTTTCGTTGCGGATTGGGTTTGATATTAACGAACTTAATAAAAACATTAGTGTAAAAGTTGATAAGGATCGAATTGCATTGGACTATATCGTGATAAAACAAAATGATAAAATCGTAAAGTTTACACCGCTCGATTTTTCAACAAAATTCCGTCCGCTTATAGCGGAACAAAATGGTTTAGTGCTACCTGACGAATCCGAGAATTTGGATTTAGTTCAAAGCAATGAAACACTGAAAGAGATACACGATAAAGGAAAGCCATTAAATGTTAATTTAGATGATTTGATTGCTTCCGTCGCATATCAATCAAAATTGTCCGAAAAAGACATTATGACGTGGACTGTCAGAGAGTTTGAAAATCGAAAAAAGGCAATTGACAGAGATAAACGCTATATGCTTTGTGGGCAAGGAGAAATGAGTGGAATGGTTTCGTTCAAAAACGGTAATCCTTCTCCGTCTTGGTGTTTTGATACGCTTGATAATTCTCTCGGCACAATGGAAGGCTCTAAACTTCAGAAAACTTTAAGCGGTGTAGCAGAACAAAAAAAATAAATTAAAGGAGCAAAACAAATGGATGCTATAAGACTTGGCGACGCTAATATCTTTCTTAAAGGTATAGTAGAGCAAATCTATTACGACCCCACAACGGGCAATATTATAGGTTACGATAACGTAGCAACCGACGGAGCAATAGAAACCGAGGTTAATCTTCAAGAGATTACAGGTGGTTTCGGAAACCCGGTTGTTGGTGTAATTCCTGATTCCACGAGAATGACAGGTAGTTACACTTCTGCGGCATTTTCGTTACACACTCGCAAAATGATTACTGGCGGCAATTTGCATTATGGCGGTGTTTCGCCGGTATGTGAAGTTGTTACCGCTGTAGGAACTACGTTGACGGTTACGAAAACCCCGGCAAAACACTACGCTCAACCGTTATCCGACGAAACAGCATGGTGCTATGTCAAACCTGTCGGCGCGGCAAATTATATGGGAACTAACTACGGTGTAAATATCACTTCTAAACAGGTAAATTACACCGCTGTTGCAGGACAGCAATACGAGGTATTTTATTTTGTACAAAACAGTTCTGCGCAGGTTCTTGAACTGCCCGATATGTTTAACCCGTCCGTTGTTACAATCTCTCAAAAGTATGGCGTATATGCAAAACAAAACAGTACGGTTTCTCACGGAACTTTACAAGGTTATTTGTATGTTGTCGTACCCAGAGCGATACTCAACGGAAACGCAGGGGTAAGCGCAAATCAAACTGATGCGGCTACAACTGACGGTTCGTGGATGGCTTTATCTCCCGACCAAAATATGATAGTATGCGACGACTGCGCAAATGCCTCTAAAACCTTTGCATATTACATTTATGTACCGTGTGGGGGTGAGACGGCGGCAGTTGCAGACCTTGCTGTTATAGGTGGCGGGGTTTCGGTAAAAGTAAACGAAACTGCCCAAATCCCTGTTGTATACGTAATGCCTGACGGCTCTACGCAAACCCCGACTTATACGAACCTGACTTATGCAATCGGAGATATTCCCGCCTCGGCTAATACGCCGTCCAAAGACGCAAAAGCGCAAGTGGACATTAACGGTCAGGTAAAAGGTTTAACCGCAGGGAGTTCGGAAGTGAAGATTACACTTGTTAAAGGCGAGACAACGCTTGAGACTTACTGTAATGTTGTGGTTACGGCAAATACCTAAATAAAATAAAAACAACGCTCTACGCTCTGAAATACGGGCGTAGAGAGCGGTTGTTTTATTAAAGGTGGCAATTATGAGTGATTTAATTAAAATCGACGTGGGAATAGTCGGTTTAGATACAGAGATAGATAAAGAAATTGCCAAAATAGAAAATGATATACCGATTGCATTAGAAGGCGTCGGTAGTGAAATGATAAGGGATTTACAGGAGCATATCCAACAAGACTGGTATAAACCTTGGCAACCAAAAGTTTATAAAAGAAGAACAGATAATCCGTCTTTGGGTACACCGCTCGGAAGCGTTGAAAATATTAGTGTGTCGGTTAAAGGAAAAGTATTAGACTTTGACTATACGCCGACGGGGGAATATAAAGGTACTGGTTTTGAGGAAGAACGAAGCGGAGATGAACTAATTACGGCTTTGCAGACAGGAAAAGATTTATGGGGTAACCCTGAACCTCGTCCGTTTTGGAATTACTTTGTGGAAGAGCAGAAAAACGAAAAAATTATGCAAAGTTTTATCAATTCTTTTCCAAAAGAATACAAAGTTATTGCTGACAACCCCGAAAAAGACCTTGTGTTTGATAGCGGTGAAAGTCTGCTGGAAGCGGACAACGAACAATTAAGAATAAAGTAGAAAACAACGATTGAACTCGATATAATACAGGAGCAGTAGTCAATGGCGAAGATTGTACTTAATGTAGAATTAGGACAAAAGCAAGTCCTTAAGGATCTCGAATTACTTAAAAGCGGTATTAAAAATATTGCTTCAAGTTTGGGTGATGTTAAAGTAAATAAAGACCTTACTGCTCAATTAAACGCTTTAACCAAAAATTACAACGCTTTGGCAAAAGCGGCGCAGGCAGCACAAAAGGTTAATAATAAACAAGCACTTTCAGAACAGAAACTCGCGAAGGCAACGGCGCAAGCCTCGACTGCAAAAATAAATGAACAAAAAGCAAGTGTGCAACTCGAAACAGCACAAATTCGACTGACTAAAGCCCAACAACAAGGCACGAAAACTGTTAAAACGGCAACTCAAGCAAACGAAAAGCATAAACAAAGTATTTTATCAATGGCTGCTGGGTTCTTTGAGTGGCAACTTGCTGCTGCAATGGTAATGAAACCCTTATATGCTATTCGTTCAGCTTGGGCTTCTATTAACGATACACTTGTAAAAACGGAAGATGCTGTTGTGTCGTTACAAAGGGTATTAAACGACGATAGTTTGTCAGGCAAAACCATATCGGGCAAACTGTATGAACTTGCCGCGAAATACGGGCAGACTTTTGATAATGCAAACGAAATTGCCCAAAATTTTGCTCGCACAGGTATGGACTGGAATGAAACCATTAAAGCAACAGAAGCGGCACTACTCGCGTTAAACGTAGCAGAACTTGACGCAACGCAAGCGTCAGATGGTTTGATTGCTATTATGCAGCAGTTTGGTTACGAAGCAAGCAATCTTACAGACATAATCGACATACTCAACAAAACGGCAGATAATTACGCCGTTACTACGGATAAACTTTTAACGGCTTTACAAAGAACCGGTTCGTCGGCGAAGAACGCAAACTTATCGTTGGAGCAAACGGTAGGTATTGTTACGGCTTTATCGGAAGCGACTGGACGTAGCGGTGAAAACTTGGGTACTGCTGTAAACTCGCTTATTCAATTCTCCACGAAGTCCTCTGCACTTGATACTTTCGCAAATTTAAGCGATAATATGGCAACGCTTGTGGAAGATTTCAGACACGGCAAAGGTACTGTACTTGATATTTGGCAAGGACTTTCTGCTGAAATTAAAAACGCAAGTGGAAACACTGAAAATATTTTAAGCGGTCTTTTTGGTGATGACGATTGGCGCAGCCTTAATGCTGAATTGCAAGAAGCATTGGGTGAAGAGTACTCAAAAGTAACTGAAATCTACGATACCGCAAGTACTTTCCGTAAAAACTATTTTATAGCGTTGCTTAACAATATGGACACGGTAGAAAAGGCTATCGGTACGGCAAGCGACGCGACAGGTTATTCTCAAAAGGAAAACGAAAAGTATTTAGATACTTACACGGCGAAAGTCAATGAACTTAACGCACAATGGCAGAAATTAGCGAATAACGAACAGGGAGTTTTGGGGTTAAAAAAAGCATTAGTAGAAATCGGAACTGAAATTCTCAACATTATAAATGGCATAGGTGGCATTAAAGGTGTTTTGCAAACTGCGATAGCGGTGGCTTCTCCTTTTTTGGCGAATTTGACTATTGTTTTTGGTGCAAAAGCACTATCCTCGCTAAAAAGAAATATTGTGTCTTTATTGACCGCAATAAAGGCGGGGGCTATATCCGCAAATGCTGCACTTGGAATATTGGGGGTGGCATTAGGTGTTATTGTTACTGCAGTAAATGCTGTTAAGAGTTCTATTGAGCAAGCCGAGGAAGCCAGAAAACAATGGATTGAAGAGACAAATCAGTCGTCAAAAGAAGCGGTTTCATCGTTAGATAATATAAAAACTAAAATCGGGGAGATAAGTCAGGGCTATCTTAAACTTGCTAATGCAAGCAATGAGTATACTAAAACTCTAACAGACCAAGAGGCGAAACAACAAGCAATTGCCGAACAAGAAGCGAAACAGCAAGCTAAACAATATTTAGAAGAAAATTATTCCAAAATTTATAATGCCAAAAAACTTATCTCTAATAGTTCATATAGCAGTAATGAACTTGGTAGGTATGGGTTTTATACAAAAAATAAAGCACTATCTGACAAGGAATTACAAGAAATTATAAAGAAATATTCTATATCGGATATACAAGTAATAGGAAGGGTTATCGACGACTGGGAAGGTGTAAAAAGCATTTTTGGTGGAGAATATTACTCAACCCTATTAAAAACAAACGATTTAACACTAAAACAACAAGCTGAAGTCTATCAGAAATTATTTGAAGCCTTAACGCAAGAAGAAGCGGCTGGCAGAGGTAGCGAACAATTATCATATACAAAGGCTTGGTTACAGGATGCAATCAACACCTTAAAAGAACAATATTTATCTTCCGAAGAACTACTTGATAGTGTCAAACCTTATCAAGATTTTGTAGACGGACTTATTTCCTATGATGAGTTTTTGAAACAAATAGGTGTTACGATTGAGGAGACAACAGAAGTAGTCAAGTCCTGGGCGGACCAGTCAAAAGAGGTCGTAAAAAACTATCAAGATATACTCGACATAATCAACAAAACGAGAGATACTCAACAGGCGATTGTTGATTTAGAAGAAAAGAAGAAGGCATTGGAAGATGCCCGAAACAATCGAAATGTAAGAGTTTATAATGCTTCAACGGGTAATTGGGAATTACAAGCCGACATGGGGGCTGTAGCCGATGCCAAAAAGGCATATGAGGACGCAGTGCTTAATAATTTACAAAATGAATTAGAGGCAGGGAATTTAACGGCTGGGGAAATATACGAGAAAGTAAAAGAAATAGCCGTAGATTTGCCTTATCTTGCGATGACAATAAGAGATGCGTTTGTTGCGCAAGGATATAATATGCCAGAATATGATAGCGGCGGAGTTTTAAGAGGTTTAGGTGGGATAAAAGCAACTTCCCAGGACGAAATAGTTTTGCCACCTGATTTGGCAAAAAAAATTTTACAGCCCACAACTAATGCGGAATTTGCACAATTTGCTAAGAGTTTAGGTCTTTTATTCGGGTCAAGTAAACAAATAGCCGATATGAAGAGCGGAATGGTTGTAAATAACGGTTGTGGCTCTTCAACCGACAATAGGTCATATGTCGCTAACGGCGTGCCGTTTACGAGAGAAACCGCTGAAACTCATACGCTTGTTGAATTGTTTGAAATGGCGGCGAACTTTAATAATTAAAAGCAATTAAACTAAAAAATAGGAGAAAATTTAAAACAATGGCGATATTTCAACCGAGTAACATAATCCCTTCAAATTTTGCTGGAATAGGCGGTCAAACAATAGATGCAACCAGTAATATTTCCGTTTCGTGGCAAGTCAACGGTAATTCTCCTATGACAGCCTTTCAATTACAATTTTATAATAATAAAACTTCTGTACTTGTAAAAGATACAGGTAAAATTTCTTTAGATACACCTTTTTATGGTACGGATAATAAAGGAAACCCAAAACAATTTGTTTATGAACCTACTGATGCGGTTTGGTTGACTGAATGGGGTCTGTCGAATGGCAACGAATATAAAATGGTCATTACACAATTTTGGGTTGAGAACAAAATAGAGCAAAGTGTTACACAGTGGTCCGGGAGTGTATTTTTCACAAGAGCGACCCCAAATGTTACAGTATCTTTTATTCCGGTTTTATCAAACGGTAAGGGAACGGTTGCCAAACAGGGATTTACTGCAAACGTTACATACGCAAATTCTACTCAAGAAATTGTGCTTAATTCGGTAAGGTGGCAGTTTGGCAGAATTGATAGCGATATTACAGGATTGAACAATCCCGTAGATGAAAGTCTTGTAACCATTATAGACGATACCGGCTCTATCAATACGAACGTTCTCGCATATGAATATTCTGGGTTGTTTACAGGTAAAATATACGCCATAAACTGTACTGTACAAACGCAAGAAGGTGTTGAGAAATCTTCGGGCTGGCAGGCGTTTGAGGTGTCCTATACTCAAGCCGAAATTTCTGACAGTAACACTTTAAGCGTGCAATGTTTGGCAGACGATTCAGTACTTTTATCGTGGGCGGATGCAGTAGACATACAAGGTGTTATGTCGCCGGAGGGTACAACTCCGGTTGTTAAAAACGAAATGCTTGATTTATCCGAGGGACAAACAGTAACGTGGAATAAGGTTGGAACAGAAGCAATGAATTTTCCTGCGCCTTGGACTACTGGTATTCGAGTAAATACACCTAAAAGAATATCTCCGCAAGGCAGTTCAATACGTAAAAATCGAACGCAGTGTGATTTTGCCATTTCTCCCGATAAAAAAATAGTTGTAACTTCGTCATATGTGGATATGGACATCTATGATTATAAGGGACACGGTAATTTAACTTTCAGGGAATCACTAAATAATGCAACAGGAATAGGTGAGCCAAATGCAGCACAATATTATGCCTTTTCTCCCGATGGTAAATATCTTGTATATAGTAGAGGATATACTCCAACTGCAAAAGATGTATACGGGCTTTATTTATATAAAATTTCTGCGGACGGGTCATTTTCTTCTGCACCTATAAAAATCAGTAGCATCAGTAGCAATGGTGGCGGACGTGAAGTAGTATTTTCTCCCACGGCGAATTATTTTATCGTTGGTGGTTATTTTGTTTATAAAATTGCGGATAATGGCACTGCTACATTACTGGGTGTTTTATATAAACACAATCTTAATAGACCGACACAAAGTTTTTTTTCAAATGACGGAAAGTATTTTTATATTCACAATGAAGGAACCATTATTAAATACCCGGTAAATTGGGATATTGCCATTAACGATTGGAACTTTGAAGACACCGGTGTAAGCGCAGTGAACGCTGTATTTACGGCAAATAATATTGTCGCTGTTTATAGTTATGGCAGTAGAGATGGTTACTTATCATTATTCTCCTACAATTCTAATACGGGCAGTTTAACACAGATAGGTGAAAGATTTGCTTTAAGGGGAGAAAACCAGAAACGCACCACTTTTACCGTTAGCCCTGATGGTAATACTCTTTTTTGCTCTCGTCGCGATGAGCAATATAGTCCGGCACGATTTATTGTTGCTTCCCTAACGGATAATAATATTACCATAACGCAAAATTCGCCTATGCCAAGTTGGGAAAAGGAAATATATGCCACGTTATTTATTGATAATGACGCAGGTCTTTTCTATGGATATAATCAAGGCATATTTGAGATAGTAACCCCGTTTGCGGGATTACAAATAAATGATACCGACTACTTATACGATTTACCTTTATATAGTTGGCTAAATTTAGTTACGCTTAATCAAACGGCAAGTATTTCAGATAACGGCGAAATAAGAGTAAATAATTACTTTGCCACAAGAAATGCTATAGGCAGTATTAGTTCCTTAAAATTGATAGGAAAAACTACAGTCGATTGGCTATATGTTGGTAACGATTATAATGCAATAGATTCGCAGTTTACGCCGCAGTGGAACGAAAACACATTGTTTTTTGCAGACTTTCTTAATGACGAAGATGCTCTCCAAGGGGGAACTTCAAGTGCCGGCGGGGTGAGAACTAACGCCTTGTATCGTGTATTACCTACAAGCGATACCCTTGAGGAGGTTTATGAAATTCCGACAAAATATAACAAAATAAAAGACTACGGTATAAGAAGCGGACAAGAATACAGTTGGGAAATGTTTTATTTTGCCGGCGATTCAACGTACTCAAAAGGTATAGAAAGCGGTAAAATGTGCCGTCAATTCAAATCGTATACTTTATTAGAGGGCAAACAGGATGATGACTTTCCAAATGTATATCATATTGTAAAGGTTTGGAAATTTGGGAACAATCTTTCGGTGGGCAGTATAAGTAATAATAACACGCCTAATTGGCTCACAAATTTTACACCTTATAGATTAAGGCAACCTTCTTCGAGACTTGGACAAAGCGGAACTTTACAAGCACTATTAAGCAATTACAACCAAAACGAAAACTTTTATGAAGATACAATAAAGATTTCAGAAGAATTAAAGAAGGCATCAATAAGCAATAACACCTTTTTCCTAAAGGATATGAAAGGTAACTTATTGATGGTTGGAATCAGCGGACCGATAACGCAAACAATAAACATAAAATCAAAAGTTCAAGAAATAACAATATCTGTGCCGTGGGAAGAAGTTGGAGATGCGCATGATGTCTCTTTAATTCAACTTCCTGACGACGAGGGTTGGGAACAAGACGATGCAATGAGCGTTGTTTTAACGGTGAATCCTAAGACGGGTATTTTGAGCGCGATATATCCCGAAGATTATTATGGAACAGAGTTTAGTCTCTATGCTTTAACTCCGGTAGAGGTAAATGGGCAAATATTGTTTAAGTTGGAAAACGGGTCAGTAAAAGCAACAAAAAAGAAGTAGGAGTAAAACGATAAATGGAAAGTAACGGTATAAAGTATCATCAATATTTATCGACTTTAACGAAAGAGTTTAAAAAACTGGCGAAGTTAGAGTTTTTACAGCCAGACAATTCTGTTGCTTTTACGTTGGATAACAATTACAAGCGCGGTTATAAAACGAAATACGACACAAGAGCGTTTATCCAAAGTGGTTCGCTCTCTGTGTCGCTACAAAACGGCAAACGCCGAAGCGCGAGTGTAACGCTTTCAAATTTAGACGGGGCATTTGATTATGCCATAAATAAAATTTGGTTCGGACAACGTGTAAGGCTCTCTATGGGGCTTGTTTTGCCAGATGGAACGGATTTTTATTTACCGCAAGGGGTATTTTACATAAGTAACCCTTCAGTGGCTTACAAGCCAGAGCAGCGCACCGTAACATATAACCTTGTAGATAAATGGGCGTATTTAGACGGAAGTCTTTTTGGTACTCTTGATAATTCGTATAAAATCGAAAGAACAAGCGACAAGCCTGAAAATACAATATGGGGCGCAATGCGGTCGTTATTGACTTTATCTAAAATTGATTTTGAACAAACGAGTGATAACTCTTTACAAGTAGATAACGTAACGCCGGTATTCACAACATATTACGACGATAAAAAATACAATGTGGTTGTGTCGGATGATTTGGAAAACGCTTCGGTTTCGGACGGCTATATTACCGTAAATGGCGATTTTGCCGCAAGTCCAACGGATAAAACGTTAGTTATATCATGTAAGCCGAAAACAAAATACACTTTTACGAAAAAAGCGGTACAGCCGATTGCGAATGACAGACTACGTATAGCAGAAAGCGTGACACAGCCACAGGTTGGAGATGTATTTACAAACTGGGTAAACATAGGTGAGCCACCGAGTGCAGAAAGTATAACAATAACCACAACTGAAAATGCCAAATTTTTAGTCGTTACTATAGGAAATTTTACAAGTTCCGTTACTACACCGTTAGACGAGATTAAAAAAAGTTGCAAATTGTACGCCGAAGTCAATATGACAGATATACCGTATGAAATAAAAACGGGTGGAGATAACGCAACACTTGCCAACGTTATGCTTGAACTTAACGATATACTTGTTGGGTGGATTGGGTACGACCAAACAGGTGCATTAAGGGTTGATGCCTCACAAGACGATATAGAGGATAATAAAAAACCTGTACAATGGAACTTTACACCCGAAAACAGTCAATTATTAGGCGTTTCCGAAACATTTAAAAACGGGGAAGTATATAATGACGTACTTGTTGTAGGACAAAGTATAGCCAGTAAAGAGGAGATATATGGGAGAGCAAGCAACTATGACCCCAAAAGCGACACAAATATTTTTCTTATAGGTAGAAGAACTTACAAGGAAAGTCGTCCGAATTATTCAAACACGCAACAATGTATTGACCTTGCACAATTCCGATTAAAACGAAAAACTGTATTACAAAAAAGTGTAACAATAGAAAGTTCGCAGATTTTTCATTTAACAGAAAATAATGTAGTAACTGTTAAAAGGACAGATAAGCCTAATAGTCCGACCGAAAGACATTTAATACAGTCTTATACGTTGCCAATAGGCGAAATGGGGTCTATGTTTGTCAATTGTGTAAGCGTAAACGACTTACCTGAACTAATAACAAAATCAAAAGATAATAACAAATAAAAGGCGGGTAGATTATGCCAGACATAGTAAATGAAAGCGAAAAAAGTAAAAGCGAAAAAATACGGCAAGCGATTTCAAAAATTGTAAGGGATATTTTAGTCGAAGAAACAAAGTCCTGTTTTAGGATATATAAGGCAAAAGTTGTTACAGTACCTAATGGGACAACCTGTGAAATACAACTTGTAGGCGACGAAAAGACAATGAATTTACCTTATTCGTCAAAAGTCTCAAATGTTTTGGTAGGGGCAATGGTATGGGTCGCAACAATTTATGATAGTTTTTCAAACGCTATAGTGTGGGAAACAATCAATTTTCAATAAGTAAATATAAAGGAGAAACATTTTATGGGTGGCATAACAAAAAATCTTGGTATAGTTGCACCTGTGCCTGTAGGCAACTGGAGTGCGGAATTGTTGTATCAAAAACTTAATATTGTAAGGCATAATGACAGTTCGTATATGGCAACCCAAAGTTCTGTTGCAACCGAACCAGGAGTAGCAACTAATTGGGCGCAGTATTGGCAGTTACTTGTAAAAGACGGTAGCGGGACTGAAGTAATTCCTAACCCCACTCTTGAAGGTGATGAAGAAGAATTAACAGGACTTGAAGTCAATGGTACGAAATATAAAGTACCCAGTGGCGGTGAGCAGATTTCTGTAGAACAAACTAAAGGTCAAAGTACTACCGATGTAATGTCTCAAAAAGCAGTTACCGATAATCTGAATGAACTTGAAGCAAAACTCAACGAGAATGTGTATAAGAACCCTGATTACACTTATATAATTACTACTGCAACATCGTTTAACTTAAGTCAACCGCCTTTTGCAGATGAATTTTCTATTGACTGGGGTGATGGTACTACAGGTAATCAAGATAATCCAACTCATACTTATACTGATGGATATACTTATCACTTATTAACTATAAAAAATATTACAGGTATACAAGCAGGCTTTTCTTATGTTACTACATATAGTAAAAGTTTTATAGAAGTTTACATGGGTAAAAATGCAGTCTTTAACTTAAGCGGTCCATCTGGTGCAGATGCATTTTCCAATTTAAGAAAAGTAGTATATCAAGAAGGTATAACACTTGTGAATTTACCTAATCAGTTTGAAGGGACTATTATAATTCCTAAGAGCTGTACACAGATTGCCTTAACACCTTACCAAAATAGTAAAATAAGTAAAATTGTAATACAGAATATTGACCCTGCTACATTTACTACAGTAAGTGCAAACTTAAGTTACGTTGACAAAATAGTAGTACCTAAGTCTGCTATAAATGCTTATAAAACTGCATCTAAATGGTCAGCATTTGCCGATAAAATCGTCTACGAGATTGACAGTAGCGATTTACCTGATTTAAGCAACTATGCAGAAAAGACTTCATATAACACTTTTACAAAGCCACAATATATTAAACCTGATGCTAATTTTTCAGGACTTGGCTGGTCGATAAATAAGAAAGACAGTAATGATTATACAAGTTATGAGTATGGACAGATACTTCACACTCTTGACAATATTCATACTATGCTTACATTTCTGTATCCTGATAAAAGCGGTACACTTGCACTCACTTCAGATGTAGATGCAGCAAAGACTTACGCAGACAGTCTTAATGTAATCTATATAAGCAATACTCTGTTAGGAGAATAGTTATGATATACAAGAAAGCGTTAATCTGTAAGACGAAGAATTTATTTGATGTGAGTAAAGCAGATGTTACTCAACAAAATGAGTATTGGTTATCAAACGTAGGAGCATCATCAAATTTTTACAAACTAAATACGTTGAGTACAGAAGATAAGCAATATTCTATAACCTACGAATATTTTTCAAATGCACTCGTAGGCGGTCAGCAATTGTTGTTGTCTGTACAAACTGGTGATAATTATTATGATGGAACTCGACTTAGAATTGCACTTGCACCGAAAAAAGATGGACAATGGGAAACACAGCATCTTACCTTCACTGTTCCAGCAAATACAGAATATATAACGTTATCCACAAATAGTGGTACTGCATACTTTCGTAATTTTCAACTCGAAGAAGGCTCAACTGCAACACCTTACCAACCTTACGGTTATCTACAATCGTACAAAAAGGCTATTAAGGTTAGCGATATATGTCAGTTAGTCAATTCAAAATTATTTACTCCGATGAATAATGATGATTATGCTCTTGCAGGTGTTTCTATAACCAAAAATATAGAAGCAGGTACTATTACTTTTAATGGAACATCAACAAATAATTTTTGGTATCATGTACACGATTTTGGTAGCGAATTAAAATATACTAACCTTATAAAAGGCTATAAATATTATATTTCAGGAATGCCTGTTAATGATTTAGGCGTAGTATTTCAATTAACGAGTCTATTTAACTTACAAGGAGAGCAGATATTTACTGCTCCAAAGACTTCAGATGGAACAGGTGCTTTTAATATATATGTACCAAAGGGTGTTACTCTTACAGATTTTGTAGTAACTCCTCAACTCTTTAATCTTACTGAGATGTATAAGGCAGGAAATGAGCCAACTACAGTAGAGGAGTTTAAGAGTAGGTGGTACAAAAATCTATTTGATATTCATACTGAATGGGAATACCCTATTGCAAGTGCATCTGCAGTCAATCTTAAGGTAACAAATAATGCAGTAACTGGAACGGTACTTTCTAGTGGAGGTAGCGCAGCAATCTCTACAGAAAAGTTGTTAATACAAACTAACTCTGCGGGAGATAAAATATATTATATTTCAGGAGAAACTAATGGTGATAATATTGTATTGATAAGACTTACGGATGCAGAAGGAAATCTTATTACAACTAACGGTAATTGGACTTATAATCAATATTACAAAGCATTTTTAGCCTTCATGAATGGAATATTTAATATCCAAAATGATAATGCAGTTTATTTACAATTTGGTCTTAGATTTTCAGGAACAGGAATAGGAAATACTGTAACATTTACTAACATCCAACTTGAAAAAGGTTCCACCTCAACTCCATACGTACCTTATACTCCAAATCCAGCTCCATATAGACCCTACTGCTTTGTATATAGTTATAAAAAATATTTGAAAATAAAGGAGAATAACAATGCCTGATACTAATACTTATACAAAATTTACGCCGATAAGAAAGGTTGTTTCAAAAGCAGAATTTGACGCAATGGATAAGTCAACTATTCCTGTCGGTACTGAATATGACCTTGTGGGAGAAGTTGAAAAGACTGATTTAAGCCCGCAATTGCAGTCGGAGATTGACGGAAAAATAGACAAGCCTGCAACAGATGGTACGTCGGGTCAAGTTCTCACAATGGGTACTGACGGAAAAGCAAAATGGGCAGATAGTGCAACAAGCGGGGGTGCTAAATACAGACATTATTTGCATATAGCGAATACTAACCCATTACGAGTGATTGAAGTTTTCGTCGACACGGCGAGTAATATTCAAATAACCACCCTAAACGCTCTTTTTGCAGCAATTGTTGGATCAGCCGATGCTACCAGCGAATTTTATTATCCCTGTTGCGGTTCGTGGGCAGAGGATGGGACGGAAGCCGATACAGTAACAGTTACAGGCTGTAAGTTTTTCCACACCGCCGGCAGTGTTGAATTAAAGTTGTTTTTATCGAATAATACGTCGACAACTTTAAGCAATACAAATGTAACTATAAACGATGCAGTAATAACCCTATAAGGAGGTATAAAAAATGGGTTTAAAAAATACAAACTATGTAAGTGAAAAGAACGGGTTAAAGGTAGCAAACGCATACGCTTTAATCAAAAATCTTCGTGTTGACGGAGAATATGGCGAGGCAATATTTGCGATACACTACTCAAGGGAAGAGGCTATGAACAAGCCTGCGCTTGAGACAGTCGCTATTCGCTTCAAAGTTAACCGCAACGAAAGCCCGTACATAACCGCTTACAAAAAAGCGACGGAGAGATACGTAACCAAAGGAATCGACCCCGAAACGGGCGAAGAGAAAGAAGTTGTTACGGGTATGCCGTTTAAGGACTGGCAAGACGATTTGGTCGGTGATTAAAACAAAAATTAAAAGCCGTAGACTTCGTTTCTACGGCTTTTATGTTTTCCTCTTAATCTTTTGTCGAGCGGTTGTCTTTCTCGTCATTTAGAGCGGTTTCCTCTCGTTTTTTGGTGGTCATTTCGGTTCTTTCTTGTTTTTCTTTCTGTTTTTGAGATTTTTTCTCTTGCCAGTCGTCAACCATACGATTTTTTAAGTACCACATTTGCTTGCGTAGTTGGTCGTATTTTGTCTGTTCTTCTTGAACTCTTATCTTTTGTTCATCAAGTCGTAATTGCAATAGGTTTTCGGATATTTTATTACCTAAAACTGTATGTCCGATAAGATAAAAGTTATCATAAAGAGCAGGGCAAATATAACCATTTGCTCCCGTTTCATAGTCTACAAGCCAAGCATCGACAATTCCTATTTTTGATTTGCAACGAACCTTTCCGACAAGTCCGTCTTTTCTTATGACCTTATCACCAGTCTTTATTTCAATAACTTTTATATTATCGTCCATTATTTATACCGCCTTGTAAGAAACTCATTGCCATAGCGCACGGCTCGTCGCAATCCTCATATTCGTCGCAATTTTGACAAACAGGGGATATTTTCCACCAGTCGCTCATACTTTTTCTTTTTCCTTTGCATACATTTTCAAAATATGCGGAAGCCAAGCATTACAACTCTTGTCATACTTATTGACTTGTAGCCAAATAAATTGATAGTGGGGGTACTCTTTTATGTCGTCGCCGTAACCCATAATGAACGAAAATTTATAACTATTTGCTCTTTCGAGTTTGATAAAATTTTCGCTCTGAAAAATCGGTACAAGGTTGATTTTTTTAAGGGTGGGGTGTCTCGACATATCAAAATACTTACCTTTACTTACGACTTCCTTTTCTATTTTTTGAAAATCTTTTAAGTTTACTATTTCCTGTAATTTTTCCGTTGTCATAATTTATGCTCCTTAAATTGCTCCGTCAAAAGCAACGTTTATCTTGTTCGCCGCTTTCGACTTGTTTAATACGCTGACATAGACCTTTTCGGTGAGAGCAATACTGCTATGTCCTAACGCATTTTGTATATCGCGCATACCTATTCCCATATTGTCCCATAAACTTGCCGCCGCGTGTCTTAAAGCATGTACACCGACTTCGTGTCCGCAACAAAGCCGAGTATATCTGTTCACAATACCGAGCAATCCCTGCGCCGATATGGGTTTCCAAACCTTTCCGTTCGTACTTAAACCGTTTCCATCTGCATCTGTTCCGAACAAATAATCGTTTGAGCCTAAATTTGACGGTCTGACGGCACTTTCAAGGTATTCCTTAATAAGTTGTCGAGCAAGTGCAGGAAAAGCCACTACACGCCGTTTCTCGCCTTTACCGTGCTTAATTTCAATACATTTGTTATCAAAATCCAAGTCGGCAGGTGTAAGCATACGTAATTCCGTGTTTCTTAAACCTACTTGTACTAATAATATCACAATCGCTCTATTTCGTAAAGCGGTTTTATGATTTATTCTCGGCGGTAATTCAGTAAGCACTGTTTTTATTTCGTCAAGCGACAATAAATTGTATTCGATTTGCTGTTCTTTCGGTATCTCTTCACGCTCGACGGGGTTCTGTTCTATTAAATGCATACGCTTCGCCCACGCAAAAAATGTATGTAGGACGGTCATATCGTAACGTATCGTGTTTGTTTTGACTTCGGTTGAATATAATTCCGTGCGAAAGTTTACGACCGTTATAGGCTCGATTTCGCCGTCGTAGGGGAGAGTATTAAGATAACCGGCAAACTTCTTTAAGACTATTGAATATGCTTCTATCGTCTTAACCGATTTCTTGGTTGACGGCAGTGTATTTATATACTGTGAAGAATAATTTTCAAACTCTGTTCTATTCATCTTCGTTGTTCTCCTTGAAAATGTCTGCATTTTGATTATGAGAAAATGCTTTTATCAACTCTTTAAGTTGCGTATTCTCTTTAATCAGGTCTTCATAATCCATACGTTGGCAAGAAAGCAGAAATAAACTTCCGTCGTTTTTGAGTAGAGGAGAATTTAGTTCTATAAGGGTTGCAATCTCTGCTTCAAGAAGGCTGATTTGTTTTTCTAATCTCTTTCGCTCTTCATAGTTTGCGTTGATTCTTGCAGTAATTTCTCCGGGAGTTAGGATTACCACGTTTTCAGGTATTTTCCGATAACCCACGTTGTAAAGGGCTTCTGCGTGCCTATAAGCATTACAACACCCTTGCTTAAAATCGCATTTTGCGCACTCTTCTGCAATATGAGCCTGTGGATTTCTTACACACCCAATGACCGCCATTTCTTCAATCTGCTGTTCTTTGTTCATTTCTTTTAATAATTCTCCTTTTTTC
>ERZ1034873.89-NODE-89-length-55265-cov-5.547799_pt1 | contig 55265 bp, 45 predicted proteins | sample MGYA00520689_ERZ1034873 | MGnify/ENA primary metagenome ERZ1034873 (study PRJEB33766, sample SAMN09781722) | gut metagenome | biome: gut microbiome | host: Homo sapiens | place: Madagascar | study: EMG produced TPA metagenomics assembly of the PRJNA485056 data set...
GGTGAGGAAAGTCCGGGCTTCATAGGGCAGGATGCCGGATAACGTCCGGTGGAGGCAACTCCAAGGAAAGTGCAACAGAAATATACCGCCAGATATCCGCAGGGATATCTGGTAAGGGTGGAAGGGCAGTGTAAGAGACTACCGCCTTCCTGGTAACAGGAGGGGCACATGTAAACCCCATCCGAAGCAAGGCCAGATCAAAGCGTTGACGTTGCCCGCCAGCTTTAGGTAGGCCGCTTGAGGTAACTGGTAACAGTTATCCTAGATAGATGATCATTCGATTGTAGCAGCTTGCTGCTAGGATATGACATAACCCGGCTTACAGTCCTGCTTAAGTTATGAATATCAATAGGGAGATATCCTTACAGACATTGGGGCGTCTGTAAGTTGAAGTATATAGAAGTACGTTTGGAATGGGAGAACTTGGGGAATGGTAGTTAATAACAGGAAAAAACGTATCGGTGATATGCTTGTGGATGAGGGGGTTATTACCGAGGAACAACTAAAAGAAGCATTAGCCAACAAGGGCGGCCGTAAGATGGGCGAAGTCCTTGTTGATATGGGATTTACAAATGAGACCGAGATTGCCGGTGCGTTAGCAAGGCAGCTCGGTCTTGAGTTCGTGTCATTAAATGGTGTTACAATTGATGAAAAAGTATTAAAGCTGGTGAATGTATCACTGCTTCGCAAGCATGTCATGGTTCCACTTGGATTTGAACATGGCAATATCAATGAAGTGCGGATGGCAATGGAAGATCCGATGGACATGCAGGCAATCGATGACTTTACGATCGTAACGAATCTGCAGGTGTCACCGGTTATCGCAACGACACATGATATTATGGTGACACTGGATCGTTTCTTTGGAAACAGTGAGGCAATGCAGGCGGTACAGGAATATGCGAATGAGCGTAAGTCCAGACAGCAGCAGAAGGAGACAACGCAGGATGAGGAAGAACTGACGAAGTCCCCGATTGTCCTTCTGGTGAATCAGATGATCGAACAGGCTGCAAGACAGCGTGCAAGTGATATACATATTGAAGCATTAGAGAATCGCGTCCGTGTCCGCTATCGTATTGACGGCACCTTATATGAAAAGACGAATTACGATATCCATCTGCTCCCGGCGATCATTGCCCGTATAAAGATCATGGGAGATATGGATATTTCAGAGAAGAGAAAGCCACAGGACGGCCGGATCACACTTTCCGTGGATCATGTGGAATACGATATCCGTGTGTCGATCCTGCCGACCGTTTTCGGCGAAAAGTGTGTAATGCGACTGGCACAGAAAAAGGCATTGACCAGAGATAAAAAGGATCTGGGCTTCACGGAACAGGAACTTATGATTTTTGACAATATGTTAAAGCATCCGAACGGAATCCTCTTAGTAACGGGACCGACTGGAAGCGGTAAGTCTACGACCTTGTATACTGCGTTAAGTGAACTGAATACAGAGGATGTGAATATCATCACCGTAGAAGACCCGGTTGAGGCGAATATTGATGGAATCAATCAGGTGCAGGTGAATGCCAGGGCAGATATGACGTTTGCATCGGCACTGCGTTCGATCTTACGACAGGATCCGGACATTATCATGATCGGAGAGATCCGGGACGAAGAGACAGCAGAGATCGCGGTACAGGCGTCGATCACCGGACATCTGGTTGTAAGTACATTGCATACGAACAGCTCCGCAGGAACGATCACCCGTATGCTGAATATGGGTGTAGAGAGTTATCTGTTAGCAGACTCTATGATCGGCGTTATTGCACAGCGATTAGTCAGGAGACTTTGCCCGGAGTGCAAGAAGCCGAAGATACCGACACCGGAGGAACGTAAGATCTTAGAGATCACAGAGGATGATCCGGTGACGATTTATGAACCGTGCGGATGTCCGAAGTGCGCAGATACCGGATATAAGGGACGAATCGGTGTGTATGAGATGTTAGAGATCACACCGGATATCAAGAGTATGATCGCAGGTGCGGCTTCGAGTGAAGCGATCAAGGAATCGGCAATGAAAAACGGTATGCATACGTTAAGCATGCGTGCACGTAGGAAGGTTCTTGATGGGACAACCTCACTTTCTGAGATGTATCGTGTTTCAGCGGATGAATAATTTCGGGGGAGAGGAGCAGCAATGGGAAAGATAGAAGAGTATTTACGGGAAGGTCACAGCAGGGGAGCTTCTGATATCCATATGGCACCGGGAAGTCCGGTTATGTACCGGATCGATGGAGACATCGTAGCGGGTTCGGAAGAGAAGATCAAACCATATGAGGTTGAGGAACTGATTGAACCGTTATTGAACGAAGAACAGAAGGAAGAATTAAAAAGACAGGGAGAACTGGATTTTGCATATTCGATCGCAGGCTTCAGCCGTGTCCGCTTTAACGTGTTCCGGCAGAGAGGAACCTATGCGGTGGCACTGCGTATCCTTTCTTTTGAGATTCCGGAGGCAAGGAAGTTAGGACTTCCGGAATCCGTGATCGACCTGACGAACAAGAAACGAGGACTGGTGCTTGTAACAGGACCGACCGGAAGTGGTAAGTCTACGACACTGGCATCTTTGATACATATTATTTCGGAAAAGTACCCGAAGACCATTATAACATTGGAAGATCCGATCGAGTATCTGCATCCGCACAGTAAGTCGCTGGTGTTACAGCGTGAAATCGGATACGACAGCAGAAGCTATGCAAATGCACTTCGTGCAGCACTCAGGGAAGACCCGGATGTGATCTTAGTCGGAGAGATGCGTGATCTTGAGACAATCAATATTGCGATCACCGCAGCAGAGACCGGACATCTGGTTTTCTCCACACTTCATACGAACAGTGCGGCAGCAACAATCGACCGAGTGATTGATGTATTTCCACCGCACCAGCAGCAGCAGATCCGGATTCAGTTAGCCAGTGTGTTAGAAGGTGTAATTGCCCAGCAGTTACTGCCAAGAGAAGGCGGCGGACGAGTTGCAGCATATGAGGTAATGCTTGCGAATCCGGCGATCCGTAACCTGATTCGTGAGAATAAGAGTTTTCAGATACCATCCATGATACAGACCCACAAAAAAGCTGGCATGCAGACGATGGATGATGCAATTTATGATCTGTATCTTAAGGCAATGATCCGGTCAGAGGATGCACTTACTTTTGCCTTAGATCCGGTTGCAATGTCACAGAAGGTTCAGATGTTTTAACGGATAGCAGGTTAGGAGGAAGAACGTGGCACATTTTTCTTATGTAGCAATAGACAAAAACGGAAAAGAAAAAAAGGCAACAGTTGAAAGTGACAGCGTAGATAAGGTTGAACTTCAGCTTCGGAAAGATGGACTGATCCCGATCAGCGTCAAAGAGAGCAGCGCTTTAAACCAGGACATCAGTCTTGGAAACAGCAATAAGATCAAGCCCAGAGATATGGGTGTGTTCTGTAGACAGTTTGTCAGTATGACGTCAGCCGGTGTCAGCATTATCGATGCGTTGGCAATGTTAAAGGATCAGACGGAGAACAAGAAGCTTGCAGCGGCTATTTCTGATACGAAGGATGAGGTACAAAAGGGACATACGTTAGCGGAGTCGATGGGCAGCCAGCCGGTCTTTGATGAGATGTTTGTTAATATGATCGATGCCGGAGAGGCTTCCGGTAATATCGAGACTGCCTTCAGCCGTATGGCAGTACAGTTTGAAAAGAATGCAAAGGTACAGGGACTGGTAAAAAAGTCGATGATGTATCCGATGGTTCTTTGTGTAGTAGCAGTTGCAGTATTCCTGATCATGGTGTTGAAGGTAATACCGGGATATGCAACGATGTTTAGTGAGACAGGCATGACACTGCCGGGTATCACGATCGCAATGATGAGTATCAGCGAGTTTTTAAAAGAATACTGGTATCTGGTATTGCTTGTAATTGCAGGCGTGGTATTTCTGATCAGGATGTATAAAAAGACAGAACAAGGTAAGGCATTCTTTGGTAAGCTGGCAATTAAGATTCCGATCTTTGGCAAGCTGAATGTCAAGACCTATTCGGCATTGTTTGCCAGAACTTTAAGTACCCTGCTATATTCCGGTATTCCGATGATCGATGCCATTGATGCAGTGGCAAATACGATGAAGAATACATTGTTCAAAAACCAGTTGAAACAGGCAAGGGCAGAAGTGGCAAAAGGTATTGCATTATCCGAACCGCTTCGTAACGGTGGCTTATTCCCGCCGATGGTAGTACATATGTTATCGATCGGAGAAGAGACCGGTAACATCGAAGAAATGCTTGATAAGTTAGCGAATTATTATGACGAAGAGGTTGAGATTACAACCCAGACCGTTATGGCTGCAATGGAGCCGATGATCATCGTTGTAATGGCTCTTATCGTTGTAATCCTGATCGCAGCGATCATGGCACCGATGCTCGCAATGTATGATCAGTTGGGCAGTATCTAACCGAATTAAAATCTTTCTAATAGGGGGGAAGGTTTTAAGATATATTTTATGAGTGAAAAGGAGAATAAGAAATGAAAGATTTAAAAAAACGTCTCAAAAAAGCAAACAAAGGATTCTCTTTAGTAGAGCTGATCATTGTTATTGCAATCATGGCTATTTTAGCCGGTGTATTAGCACCACAGTTTATCAAACACATCAACAACTCCAAGAAGTCTTCTGATATCCAGAATGCGCAGATGATCTACGATGCATTATCCAGTGCAATTTCTGAGCAGGAAGCAGGAACATTATCCTTACCGGCAGGTGTTACAATCAACACAAGCAATACAGAGACAGAATTTACAGGCACTTTAGCAGCAGCTTTAAATATGGGAAATTCTGCTCCTACTGTAAAGGTAGATAAAAACTACAAGTTCTACTACAAGATCAACAAGACAATCATTGAAGTGTATGTAAATGATGGAACCAATAACTATATGTTAGCACCATCTGTAAGCGCAGCTTCAGGTGCAACAAATCCTTGGGCAAACTAATCTAATAGGGAGTAAGTGGATCATGTCGCCAATTCTGATACTTATGACAATTTTTATATTCTTATTCGGAATCGTCATCGGCAGCTTCTTAAATGTCTGCATTTACCGGATTCCGAAGGGAGAGGACATTGTGAAAACCAGCTCTCATTGTATGAACTGCGGGTATCAGTTACGGTGGTATGATCTCATTCCTTTGTTCAGTTACATTTTCTTGCGGGGAAAGTGCCGGAAATGCGGAGTTAAGCTGTCTATGCAGTACCCTATTGTCGAAGCATTGAATGGTATTTTGTATGTGCTGATTTTTTATGTAACTGATTTTACGGTTGACAGTTTCATTTTCTGCCTGATGACATCCGCATTACTTGTGCTTGCGGTCATTGACTTTCGGACATATGAGATTCCATGGGGAATCAATCTCATCCTGTTTGTATTAGGGGTTGTCCGGTGCATGTCAGACAAAGAGAATCTGATGGATCATCTGATCGGCTTTGTCGCAGTCAGCGGTGTGTTACTGTTGATCTACATATTTTCAAAAGGAGCAGCCATTGGTGGAGGGGACATCAAGTTAATGGCTGCAACAGGGCTGCTTCTTAATTGGAAATTAATTATTTTTGCTTTTATCTTAGGATGTGTAATCGGTTCAGTGATACATCTGATCCGTATGAAGTTCTTTCATGCCGGTCGTATGCTTGCGATGGGGCCATATCTTTCAGCCGGCATTTTTATTGCTGCATTATGGGGGGATACACTCATAGACGGATATCTGAATCTGCTTGGAATCTAGCACAGACCGGATATGCGCAAAAGGCAGTCACAAAACTGGAGATTAACATGTTTTAAATGGGAAGTGCATAGTGAAATGTGTGTTTCCCATTTGAAATATAAAGAGGAGAGGGAAATATGAAAATATTAAGTATTGAAGTTGGCAGTGATATTACTCATGTAGTTGAGACGGACTATAAGATGAGAAATCCGAAGATCTACAACTATTTTTCCTTTGATACACCGGTGGGAACCGCTGGTGATTCCGGGGTAGAGTGTAATGAGGATTTTAAGAATACCTTACTTGCGAAGTTAGAGGAACATAAGATCAAGACGAGAAAAACGGTTTTCAGTGTCAGTTCCGGTAAGATCGCAAACCGTGAGATCATTATTCCAATGGTAAAAAATAAGCGGATCCAGAGTCTTTTGAATGCGAATTCCAGTGAGTACTTTCCGGTTGATTTATCGATGCACCAGTTTGTATACCGTACCGTTGCTGCACCGGATTTAGAAAAAGAGAAGAAGCGTAAGCTGTTCGTGCTTGCTGTTCCGAACGAATTAGTAGATGGTTATAAGGCATTAAGCAAGTTCTGTGGATTAGAGCTGACAGATCTGGATTATATCGGTAACAGTATCTTCCAGACGATGCATAAGTCAGAAAGAAATCGTCTGTGCCTGACGGTCAATCTTGCAGAAGATTCTACCCTGCTTACGATCATCCATGGTGGAGAGGTTCTGCTTCAGAGAACCATCTTCTATGGATATGGAGCAGCAGTAAAGCTGGTGAAGGATAGTCCGCTGTATGACGGTTCCGTTTCCCCGCTGGAATATATGGAAACCCATAAGTGCTTAAAGTCCCATCTGAACGGACCATCCCAGGATGCAGACGAACAGAAGGCAGAACTGAAAAATGATGTGACCGATGAATTGAGGCCGATGATTGCCAATATCGGACGTATTTTGGATTATTTCCGTGCCAGAAACGAAGGGCTTGAGATCGAGGAATGTCTGATGGTTGGCAACGGTGCCAGAATAAACGGCTTGGACTGGCTGCTTAGCATGGAACTGAATCTGAAGGCACAGCCGTTTGTTACTTCCCGATTAGATGCAGTCGGTGTAAATGTACAGGTGCCGATTTCAGAATATATTGCATGCTATGGTGCAGCAATCGCACCAATGAAGTTCGATTTAAGCGATAATGAATTAAGCGTGGACGAAAACCAGAAGGGCGAACAGGCAATGATGGTTGCCCGTGTGACCTTGCTGGTATGTATCTTAGCTTCTGTTGTTATGGTGGTTTACGGTGGAGTAACGAATCATATAGGGCATAAGAAGGTGATCGAGCTTCAGGATAAGAAGGCATCCCTTGCTTACATAGAAGAGATCTATCAGAATTACCAGAATACCTGTAACCGTTACAAGGATGTGACCGCATTAGACCGCAATGCCACCAGGACTTCCAGCGGTATGGCAGATGCGATCGATGAGATGGAGCAGAAGCTGCCAAGCTCGGTAAAGGTAACTTCTCTTTCTGCAAACGGAGAGACAATGACGGTTACGGCTGAGGTATCGACAAAGGATGAGGCAGCAAAGATGATCCAGCAGTTAGAATCCTTTGATATTTTCAGCAGTGTAACAACAACCGGTATCAATGAAGTCACAGACGAAGCAGGAAGCACTACCGTAGAATTTACCGTGAGCTGCCAGTATACGACGCCGGATGCACAGTTCGCGGACGAGACTGCAACAGAAACAGGAACTGAGTCAACCGATCAGTCAGCTACTGCATCGACAGAGACACAGACAGATGCAGCATCGGAAGGAGGCACACAGTAATGAAGGGATTAACGATCAGCGATAAGGATAAAAGATTACTGTATATCGTATTAGGAGTACTGATATTTTTCGGTGTATACTGGTTCGTATTCCGTGGCGCGATGGAAAAAAACGATGAATATGTTGCAACCCAGAACCAGCTTCAGGGAGAAATCGGACAGTTGCAGCAGCTTGTTGCAAGGGAGAAGGAATTTACCGATGGTATGGATGATATGAATCAGGAGATGAATACGATTTTTGACAGCTTTCCATCCATGGTAACTGCCAGGGATCAGATTATCTATGCATCGAACTTAGAGAAAGCAAAGGATATCAAGATCCAGGGTGTTACCTTATCGGATCCGACACTTGCCTATACGATGAATGAGGATGGAAGCAATCCGGAGGATGACGGTAAGCTTTTATATGAAGTGGATACGAATTACAACTGCAAGGTATCTTATTCCGGATTAAAGGATGTGATCCGTGCGATCAATGATACCGCCAAGCATAAACAGGTTGCAAATATCTCATTGGTCTATGATGATGAGACGGGGGCAATCGGAGGAAACATTCTTTTAGCAGAATATTACTTAGAGGGAACCGATAAGGAATATGAGGCAGAGAAGATTCCGGAGGTTGAGACAGGTACGTCCGACATCTTTGGAAATACAGTGGAACATCTTTCTGATGTAAAACAGGCAGATGTGACACCGGCTGATGAAGAGAATACAGATTCTGAAGCTTCTGAATAGGAAGAAGGAGATACATAAGACTCTGCCAGTTCTGGCGGAGTTTTATGGCAAAAATGAGGAGAAGAGCGGATGCAGCAAAAAAGACTTGCAGATCAGGAGAAAAAACGGTATAAGGCAGATGGTGGATATTCCCTGGTGGAAGTGATCGTAGCGGTTGCGATACTGGTTATCTGTGTGATCCCGTTTTTAAGTTCTTTCGCATTGACCGCACAGACAAATGCCAAGGCAAGACAGATGTTAAATGGTACAACGGTTGCAGAAAATGTTATGGAGGACATCAAGTCGAAGGGAGTAGAGCACTTCGGGGTAAAGTCCGGGGATACAGTCAGCATCAATTCCAAGCTGTATGATGTCTATACAGCGGATATCCCGAATTATCATTATGATGGAAAAAACTATCAGGTATCGGTTGAAATGGTACCATCTTCTGGAAAGTATACCGATGCTTCGGCGCTTGTGCCTGCCGATAAGTATTATAATGAAGAAAAGCTGTCTGAGATCTATCAGATGAAAAAAGAAACAGATGCCATCTATGTACAGGATAAAAATACACTGTATGAGCAGATTGATGATTATTATAAGGATCACGTGTTTGACAGTTCGGTAACACCGGAGACGATCGCAGATGATATACGTTCCGAGTATACGTTCAAGATCAAAAAGGCGAGCGGCTTTATTACCGTTACCGAGGACGTGGAGTTTATATACCGTGACAAGAACGAGGCATTAAAGGCAACGATCGATACGAATAAGATCTTCGATTCCTTGCAGACAAGAGAAGACCTGCGGAATCTATATATCTTCTTTGTACCGGGGAAGGAGAATGTCATACATATAGAGAATACATCAGATATTCCGTTACAGGTATATCTCGTGAAACAGAATTCGGCAGCAAAGGAAGATGTTACCTTAGAAGTAACAGAGAGTGCGCATGGCGGTTCTGCCCTGACAAAGATCGCAACGAATTTAGATATTACAGATGCGGCGCATACAGAGTTCACGAAGCTTCGTGTGAATAATATTGACCGCACATTGACCGATGCAGTGTCTGTGCTCGGAATGACCGGGCTGGTGATGGAAGAGGACGATAACACCAAGGTATATGATGTTACTATTTCAGTGAAGTCACAGAGTGGAAAAGAATTGGCAACGATTACAGGAAGCTCGTTAAAGTAAAGGAGGTAAGAGGATGATTCATCAGAGAAGAAAAGATAATCGGGGTTCCTCTCTTGCGATCGTAATCGTTACGGTTGCGTTCTTAAGCGTATTAGTTACGATTATCCTTTCAACGAGTGCCTTAAATATCCAGATGAAGGCAGTACATAAGAGGTCTGTGGATAATTTCTATGATGCAGAGCAGGCATTTGATGAGATCCGTACCGGACTTCAGCAGGATGTTTCAGATGCGGCATCGAAGGCATATGTAAGTGTCATGGAGCAGTATTCGGATACCAATTATCAGAACATGCAGCGTAAGAATATGTTTCAGACCGAGTACCGCAAGTACTTAAAGGAGCGTCTGAAAAACGGAGCGGATGAGAATAAGTATAATGTAGATAAGATCTATCAGTACATATCAATTGATAACCGTTATGATGCAGCCACCAATACCGGCGCAAAGTTTACCGCACCGGATCCGAAGATGCTCGTAACAGCCAATGGAATTATTTTAAAGGGGATGCAGATCTTATACCGCAATGCGGATAATTATGTATCTGAGATCCATACGGATATTGTACTGGGTTATCCGGACATGAACTTTAATCAGGGTATCGATGTACCGGATCTGTTACATTATTCCCTGATCGGGGATCTGGGGGTTCTTGCTGATAATCAGAACCATGCAGTGACAATCGACGGAAATGTCTATGCAGGCAGCAATCCCGCAGCGGATGCAACGAATGGTATTTCAACCGGATTTACGGTAGAAAATACAGGTGTCGTTTCCTTTGGCGCAAAGCGTACGCTGATCACAGCAGAGAATATTAATGTAAAGGATAATGCCACTTTAAAAACCGGCAATAAGATGACAATCTGGACAAACAGCATCAACGCAGATACGAGATCTACCGTACAGCTGGCAGGAACGATGTATGTGGCAGACGATACGAATATTACCGGAAGCGGTGATGTGTCCTTTAGTGGTGAATATTATGGCTATGGCAATCCAAAGACGGCTGCAATGGCGGATTCGCTGACCGAAGAGGCGGTGAATCAGAATATTCCGGGATACAGCAGTGCCATCATTATTTCCGGAAGTAAAGATGATGGAAAAGCATCCTTACATATGCTGGGCTTAACAAAGCTGATGTTAGCCGGTAATGCGTATATCGGAAGCGGAGATGTCATGATGGGAGAATCCATGGCAGTAAAGAGCAATCAGATCGCATATCTGGCACCGGATGACTGCTTTACCGTAAATATGACGAATCCAAGTAAGGATGGAAACTTAAAAGATTACGTAGATCTTGCAAAGGTTGCGTCCTATGGCGCAAAGGAAGTAGTGGTCAAGGCAAATGCGGATGGAATGTTCTATTATTTCCTTTCCTTTGCGAACGCAAAGCGTGCAAATGAGTATTTCAAGACATATTATGATGAAAGCACACCGGAAGGACAGGCACATATCCAGAAGAGAGATGCCTATTTAAAGCTGTATGTGGGAGATAAGGCACTGACCGTCAAGGAAGGGGATGTAGCGACACAAAAGATCTTAAACGGCGGAATCTATATTTATGATAATAAGGGAATCCGTACACTTCAGCCACAGTTTACGGAAGAACAGTTTGATATTGCAGATGATGATTATTACATGAAGCTGCAATCGGGCTGGCAGGATATTTATCACGCATATTGTCACACGTTAACGAGAGATTACGCACAGTTAGATTCCTCGCAGAGATTAAAGACCGTATATAAGAACCTGATCGATGAGACAGAGATCGATCATATTGTATCGCAGACCGCCGTCGATCATACCAAGGAATTTGTCTATATCGACGGTTCGGATACGTATACCGCAGAGGTGGTTAATAATAAGGCTCTTGGTACTTTTGAGGTGAATGAATCACTGCTTCATGGAAAGAATCTTCATCTGATCGTTGCAACCGGAGATGTGAATGTAACAACTGATTTTGAAGGAATTATTATTGCAGGTGGTAAGATCACTTTAAAGCCGGGAACTGCGGTTACCTTAAGTGCAGCACCAGCGGAGGTGATGAATCTGATCAATAAGGCAGTATGTAATGCAGGTGGAGCGCATGTCTATGCATTAGAAGATATCTTTATCAATGCAGAGTACTTAGAGGGTGTAGACAGTGGAGATGAGATTTCCGGAGATGGAAAGCTGGATATGAAGTCTTATATCACTTACCAGAACTGGTCGAAGGAATAAAGAAGGGGTGAAAGCAGCGTGAGAAGACAGAAAAGTGCAGAAAAAAATAAGGGCTTTTCACTGGTAGAGCTGATTATTGTAATAGCTGTGATATCGATTCTGTCAACCGGTATCATTCTCGGAACAGGCAGGATTGCAAACTGGCAGCTGAATAAGACAACACAGGCAGTAAATTCTGCACTTCATTCGGCAATGGTTCAGGCAATGAGCAAGGGAAATGTATCCGGTGTAATCTTTTATGAGTTAGATGAAAAATATTATGCTTCGATTATCACGGAGAGCTGTGAGACAGCAAGTGGCGGGGTCTATCAGTTAGATGATACAAAGGTAGTAAACACGATCAATCTTGGCAAGGAGCCGGTTACGATCGTGTTCCATCTTAAGACACTTGCAGGATTTCCGGCTGCACCGGTCCAGCTTACGAACCAGTCAGATAAGATGAATATGACAAGTGCGGTAGAAGTGATGTATAACAGAAGCTCCGGGGCTGTAAAAAAGAAGATGATCGGAACAGATGAATGCAACTTCGATTCGATTGATATATCAAACGGAAGCAGTACGCAGACGATCCGGATCTATGCTGCAACAGGCAGACATGAGATTCAATAAGGGGAATGGAGGATGACAATGAAAAATAAGGATTTTTCTTTGAAGAACAAGGGGTTTTCTTTGGTGGAGCTGTTAGTTGCCATGGCGATCGTATCCGTGGTCGGCAGTGTGATCATTGGGGTAATGACATTTTCTACAAAAAGCTTTGGCCGTTCCTCCGCTGAAACAAATCTGCAGGAAGATGCGCAGGTGATCTTAGCACAGATGGGTAATTACATCATCGATACGGATGTTGCACTCCGTTATTATGTGGATGTTGATCCGGATGGATCCGGAACGAGTATCTTAAAGGATGACCAGTATCCGGGTGGTGCGTTGGATTTCCAGAAGAAGTGGCTGGAGATCTTTAAAAATGATGGATCGGATATGACCGTTGAGACACTGATCTGGAAAAAGAGTAGCGGAGAGATCAATTACCGCAGGGAAAAGGTGGACGCACACGGAAGCCGCACGGCGGATATTGCAGACACATTGTTGGCAGATCAGGTCGATGGATTTGCCGTTGATCTGACGAAGGTAGCAGATAACCGTGAGGTCGGACTGGAATTAACACTTGAAAAGGGCGATGCGAAGTATGATTCCAGCAAGACTGTAAATATGCGTAATACCTTACAGATTACCGGTGATCCGACTCCGGTGATCGACAATCCGGTAGTATCGACGGTAACCGGGGTTAAGGTGTACCCAAAAGAGACGGAGATGTCTACGAATTCCCAGAAGTCTTTTCAGGCAGTGGTACATGGTACGAATAATCCATCCCAGCAGGTAACATGGACGATTGAGGGCAATACCTCATCTTCCACACAGATCCATGCGGATGGACGTCTCTGGATCGCACCGGATGAGTCGGCGGATACGATTATCGTGCGGGCAACCTCTGTGCAGGATCCGGGCAAGTCTGGTACTGCAACGGTAACGGTAAAGCACGAGAGCTTATATAACTTTGAGGTAACACCACTGAGTGTGAGTATGCGTCCGGGCCAGATGCAGGACTTCCATGCACTCGTAACAAAAAAGACGAACAATGAAGTGGTAGACCGTGCAGAGATCACATGGAGAATTGTAAGCGGAGATACCACTGCGGGAGCATTCCAGACAAATACCGGTGCGGCTAATGTATTTACCGCAGCATTAAAGGCAAAGGTGCCACAGACATTAAAGGTGACGGTTACCGCGAAGGTAGACGGCAACCAGATCGGAGCAAAGGATATTGAGATCACGATCGATGGCAAGAGAGATCTGTCAAAATACCCATTGATCGAAGGACAGTTTTTAAATATCCAGGGTTCTGGTTTTAACTTCTATGGATCGAAGCTGTTTGCATCGGACAACCGCTGCAATATACATGTAAGTATGGTAGAAGGAAATCCGGGTGGCGGTATTTTATTAGATAATGGAGAAAAACAGATCCACTTAGTCAGCCAGAACATGACGGTAAACGGAAAGACCGAATGGGTAAACTGTGCAAAGCAGTTAGAGGATTACTGTTTTCAGGATGATATTGTAAAGACTACGGATCTCCGTACCGGTCTTGCTAAGATCTTAAACAATCCGTCTCTGTTAGGAGAGGGTTATCAGATCTATCAGGTCAATGACGAAGGCTGGGAATATAACTTTTATCAGGGCAGGGATGAACTGAATCAGTATAAGACGATCATCTATAAGCCAAAGGGAAGATTGACCATCCAGTTAGCCGGCCGATCCCTTGCCAACTGTCTTATTGTTGCACAGGACAGCATCGAGATCCAGGGTAATGAATTTAAGATGGCAGAAGTACCGGAGGGAATGAACGCACCGATCATCTATTCGATGGAAGGAGACGTCGTGATGTCCTGTGGTGGCACGACAAAGTCAGAAGCAATCCTGTATGCGCCGAAAGGAAATGTGGATATCCGGGGAAATGGACTAAATCTTCATGGATTTATTTTTGCAGGCTTAGGCGAGACAGCGGCAGATGACAAGTCTGTGGGCAGAGTAACGATTGCAAATGGTGCCAATATTTATCAGAGTGATGCAGCAATCCGGACGTTTGATATGCTGTTAGATTTGTGTGATTAGGTCAGGAGAAATGGAAATGAAGAAAGCGATTGGTAGAAAAAAACATATCAGACGGCGGGCAGTGATTTTCTCAGGAGCTCTCGCCGTGTCGCTTGCAGGAGTGATCGGTTTTATGAGTCTGACGGCAGATGCCGGCGGTATCTTTACCGGTGTGGAAACACTGGTCTATGATAAGGTGGATAAGGGTCAGGATTTTCATATCTTAGAGATCATTCCGGATCAGAGTGAGGGAGAGCTTGGCTATTATGTCGAAGGTCAGGAACCGTTTCATTTTGCGGAAGATATGAATGCTTATCTGAAAAGTGACGGTAGAGAGAATACCAGAGAAACAAGAGCGGCCTTTGTGGAAGCATTAAAGGCTGATCTTGAGAGCAAGTCCCTGCTTGGAGAGAACAAGGCGATCCGTTATGAGGATTATGAGGAAAGCTATTTCCCATCCGAGGAAGAGAAAGCAGCCATGCAGGAGATCACTTTTGATGAGTCGGACTATGAGCTGGCATCCATATCCGGAAATTATCAGGACAGTGCAGATGGAAATGGCGCATATACTGCCAATATCGATACCTTTACTTATAACGAAGATGGCGATTATGTCGTTGAGTTTGATACCTTTACACCGATCCATGACTATGCACCGTATAATGTTCCATTCGAGTATAACAGTGCAGGCTATTATCAGCAGGTGGAAAATCCGGTTACCGGAATGAAGTATTACTATATTTCGAACTACTATTATGGTGGTGTATCTTCTGCGGACAGTGCCTATACTGCAGTGCTGAATACGGACATGCCATACCGGTATGTAGGAGAAAACGGAGAGGCAGAGTTTACAGAGGATGCTTCCGGCAGTGCTACGAAGCAGAATGTACAGATCGGCCGTATCTATTACAAGGGCGGCTTCATCAATCAGAACATCCTAAAAAATAAAGTGTTTTCGATCCAGAAGGCACAGGATATGAATATTACGATCGAGACGGTAGAGGAGTCTGCCTTAGCGGACTATGACTTTAGCGGTGGTAACGGTAATGTTGATATGATCTATGTATGCGGGGATACAACACGCAGCGGTAAGACCTATGGGAACAGTGCGGATGAGGTGGAGTGGCCACTCTATCAGATCTACTGCAACAAGATCCCGACGGTGATCGACAGTGACGTATTAGCGGATCTGTCAAAGTATGAGCAGTCCGGCGTACTTCGTTTTATCCTACTGTGTCTGCAAAAGACAAAGATCGAAGCACCGGAAGACGGAACCTATGACTTTGCATCCCTGCTTCCGGGCAGCAGTGCGAATGTATATGATATGTGTAATACCGCAGATATTACACACAGTGATTTTGCAGTTTCCAATCTGTATGTTGCAGATACGGCAGATGCAGACAATGCACACGAATATCTGTGTGCAGATCTGGAGACGAACTTTTCTGATGAACAGATCGAGAGCGGATTTTCCGCAGTCAGAGAAGTAATCGACAAAGAGAATCTTTATCACAGCTCAGACGATCAGCTCGCAGCAGATATCAATCGTGCGACAGTCTTACAGTATCTGTTAAACTACCGTTATGAGAGGCAGATTAGTGCGAAAAAAAGCTTAAAGATCCTCGACCTTGAACCAGTATGGGGAGCTGCCTATACAAGTGATACGGTGGATAAGGACTTAAAAGACAGTGTGTTATACTCAGATGTGGTCAAAGAATGGGCAGAAGGAATCACCGATGTTTCCATCACACATATGACAACCAGTGAGTTTATCGGTAAGATCAACGATATGAATACCGATTATGATCTGGTTTATATCGGACTTGGTTATTTTGCCAATAAGAATAAGTATGATCTGCTCTATCGTGAGACGAACAGTGCAAGTGCCGATTATGGACTTCCGGTTTATAATGATACCCATATGAATGGAATGGTCTATACACATACCGGTGATTATATGCAGGCAGCGAACTATGGTAACGAGGGTCTGTTAGATTCTGAATATGCCGGTGCGTACATCGAGGGAGCAGCGGCAAGAACCAGTAATTATCTGTATGGTACGGTTACCTTAGAACAGCAGGATGGGGATAAGATCATAAAGACCCCGTATCATCAGGGCGGTTATCGCAGCTCTTTTGATACCTCAAAGAACCGCATGGTTCAGTCATTGGTCAATATTTTTGACACCATGCCGGAGAATATGCCATACTACCGTGTACACCGGTTCAATGGAACCGCACAGAAGGATTATAAGAGATCCGATAATCTGATGATCGGTAACAGTAATGTCTTCCGGTATTCCGGAAATGATATTACGAAGGACAAGTATCAGGATCTGTTAGATTTTGTGAAAGCAAAGTATCCGGTAGTCCTGGATGATGACTGTTATATCATCGATGATAATGGAAAGGAATCAGTCAATGAAGCAAGAATCGATAATTCTTCCTATCTGTACCAGTTCCTGACGGAGACTCTTCACGAACCGAATGTATTTTCAAAAAGTGAGGTCACCAATAACAGCCAGTTCATCGATTATCTGAACATGCCAAAGCTTGGACTTGAATTTTATCAGAATGGCACAGTGGTTACAGATGATAACAGTATTACGAAGATCGATACGACAGATTCCGGGACAACCGGACAGTATCGTATGAAGATCGATTTTATGTTGAAGAACCAGGCAGAAAGTTCGATGGAGTCCACCTATAATGTTAAGTTCTATATTGATATGAATACAGACGGACAGTTTTCGGACGGAACAGAAGCCTCGGAGCTTTTAAATGATATACTGGTACTTGACCGTGAGACAGGAACAGAGTGCCAGAAGGATGAAAATGGTGTCTATAAGATTTCGAATGACCATGAGTATGAGCTGCAAAGAGAGATCTCAAGCTCTTACCGTGGATTGATCCCATGGAAGTTAGAGATCGAAAATACCGCTAACAATTACATCCGTACATCGAAGACCTCCTATGCAGTCGTTGCACTCGGTCAGGGGGATGTATCCACAGATCAGACGAAAGAAGTACATGTGCTTCAGATTATGTGTGATACCACTTCCGGTGGATATGCAAATAACTTAGACCTTTCTTCCGATGCATCCAATACCGATGAAAACGGAAAGAAGTTCAATGAACTGTTAAGAAACGTAGAGAATGAAACGGGACTTCACTTTATCATCGATTCCCTGCGTGTGAATGAATTCCAGAAGTACTATCGTGGGGATTCTGACCGTGCTTCGTTATCGGAGAAGTCACGTGGTTATATGGATCGGTTTGAAAACAATGAATACAGCATGCTGATCCTTGGCTTCAGTGACTGTTACAATAACATTACAGATGCAGCAGCGATCCAGAAGCTGCAGGACTTTAAGGACAGTGGAAAGAGTATTCTATTTACACATGATAATGCATCCTGTAGTACGGTTACCAGCTACAGTCATAAGATGGCAGAATTAAAAACCATAAAAGAAGAAGGAAAGCTTACTGCAGATTATCCGGGTGGAAGGAATCTTGGTGAATATGGGTATGACTTTAACCAGATGTTGCGAAGGGAAGCAGCCATGGATCGTTATGGATTGGTTGCCAGCGATTTCTTAAAACAGGGACAGCTCATTGATATCACGAAGAATGAGAATGGAGAGACGATCGGTACGATCTTAGCAGAGAATGGCGGCTTTACGACAAGAACGAATGCAGATGGTACACCGATGCAGTCCGCAGTCTTAGATGCGGGTAAGGATATTGCCTATGTAGCAGGTACAAACCGCGAGCAGGCATATGGAGAGACGCAGGGATTTACTTATTCTGAGATCAACCGTGTCAATCATGCGACAAGTAAAAAGAATATCCGTACTGCACAGGGGTCATGGGGTTATCTGACTACAACCGTTGCGACCAAGACGAATGAAGGACTAATCACAAAGTATCCGTATGCGATCCCGGATAAGATCAGTATTGCATCGACACATTTCCAGTATTACCAGTTAGACTTAGATGGGGATAAGGACGGAGATGGCAGATCGGATATCGTAGTGTGGTACTGCCTGGGAGATGCAGGAAGCGGAACGGCATCCCTAAAGAACTATTCCGGCTCTCCGAATGATGTACGGAACAATTATTACATCTATAGTATGGGAAATGTCATGTATTCCGGTGTCGGACATTCCAAGATCAATGCAGATTCGGATGAGATGAAGCTGTTTGTCAATACCGTAGTTGCATCGTTTAAGCTTGGAACACAGGCACCGACGGTCAAGGCACTTGAGACGTCGGATCGTGCATCCGCAGAGAAGAAATACGTCCGTTTAGATTATGATACGGCACTCAATATGGAGGCACTGTCACAGGAAGAAGAGACATACTTCACCGTACAGGACTTAAACCTTACCTCGAATGACCGGAAGATCCAGGCAAGCTTCTACATCAAAGGAACAGACAGCAGGATCTATCTCCCGATCGGAGCCGCCGCAGCAGACAATCCGGCGGGAGCCTATGTGACGATAGAGCCGGTATTAGCAGGTGATTCTGTTACAATCGGCAGTGAGACCTACGAGCAGGGTGCCGCAGAGCGGCAGAAAGCGGATAATCTGCAAAGTGGTCATGTCTACCGGCTGGTATTACATAATATCGGAACGGATGCACAGATTGCATCGTTGTTATCCGGAACGAAAGAATTTTCACTGGGCATAACGATAAGCAGTGAATTTAATTATTATGGCAGGCAGATTAAGACCTCGGAAGCAGAGACGGAAGTAGAATTCATCAAAGCAGAATTGTTTGATCTTGATTAAGCGGAAATGGTGGCAGATGGTGCCACCATTTTCTCTGTATAGGACATTCCTATATAGTAAAAGCAGGAAAGGAGCGCGCATGCAGATAAAAAGGAACAAGACGGAAAGTGTGTGGTGTCTGCCATATCTTTTTTCCATCGTACTCATTCCGGTGATCGTACGAAATGTATTATGCAGTGAGAATCTGGAGGAATACAGCTGGTATCCGAAGACCTGGGGACGGTTTGATGCGTTCATGTGGTGGAAGAGTATTGCGGTGATCCTCTTAGGAGCAGTTCTTCTTCTGGTTATGATCTTATGTGCAGGAAGGGCGAAGATACGGTTTCAGAAAATACTGCTTCCGCTTGGTGTCTATGCAGGACTTGTTATTTTTTCCACGGTATGTTCGATTGACCGTACGATCAGCGTGAACGGATTTTTCGATATGTATGAATCGGTGTATGTGATTCTATCCTATGTGCTGCTCACCATCTATGGTGCAGTGATCTGCTGGCGGGAGGAAATGGCATGTAGGATTGAGCGGTTTACTGGTATTGGAATCTGCCTGATCGGTGCCATAGGATTTACCCAGTTTATCGGAAGAGATCTCTATCAGGCAGAATTTATGAGAGGGATCCTGAATGTGGCCGGAAGGTCTCGGAAGTTCTTTTCCGCAGTCTATGCGTCACTCTATAATCCGAACTATGTCGGCATGTACTGTTGTATGCTGATCCCGTTTGTATTTGTACTGTGTACGTTACATACAGAGAAGAAAAAGCAGATCCTCTGGTTCATCTGCGCTACAGTACTTATGATGCTTCTTGTTGGCTGCCGGTCGAAGAGCACGACCCTTTTATTGATTCCATGTCTGCTGTTTTGCATTTTTTTGCTAGGGCGTAATAGAAGAAGGCGTGCAGTGATTGTGATGTGTCTGTTTCTGCTGCTTTATCTGGGCTTTAATCTGGCTTATACGAGAGCATATGACAGCAATCTTTTGGAAAAGACCTTTGATACGGTCTACTGGAATGGAAAAGGTGAGGATGATTACCGGTTAACAGATATTTTTACAGATGACGACGGACTTCGGATCTGCTATGATGGAAAAGAATATCGGTTGATCGATGATACAAAAACCGGTCAGCTTCTGTTAGAAGATACCACAACAAAAGAGCGTAAAAAGCTGCCGTTACAGGAGCTTCGGATCACAAAGGATACGGATGGAGAAAGCGATGGTTATACGGTAACTTCGGAAGGATATTCCTTTTCGTTTGTCTATGATAAAACAGCAAAAAAATATCTGTACCGCAACTTCAACGACTGTCTGGTCGAGCTGGTTCCATCAAAGACCTGGGATTGTCCGCTTTTTCATGTTTTTGGAGGCATGAGCGGCAGAGGGTATATCTGGAGAAAATCCGTGCCCCTGCTTTCGGATTCGCTGCTCTTGGGAAGTGGTGCAGATACTTATGCGCTGCGATTTCCACAGCAGGATTATTTCTCAATTGTACAGAGCGGATATGGCAGTCAGTATATTACCAAGCCGCATAACCTCTATTTGCAGATCGGGATCCAGTCCGGGGTATGTTCCCTTCTTGCACTGGCGGTTTTCTATGGCTGGTATTTTATAAGTTCGGTCCGGTTATATCGGAGATGCACCTTTCAAAATCCGCTGCAGCGTACCGGCATGGCAGCCTTTGTGGCAACTACCGGTTATCTGTGCTCCGGTATGCTCAATGATTCGACGATCGGTGTTTCGATTATATTCTACAGTCTTCTTGGCATCGGAATTGGCTGTAATAAACAGATTGTGAAGCAACTCTAAAACTTTTATTAAAAAGACGCTGCGTTGGTTGACGTAGCCTATCTGCCGATTTATCATTATCGTTAGAAAGTCCTAAGGCAGAGATGAGGCGGCGGGAAGAAGAGAAAGAGAGAGATGCATATGAAACAGAAGTTACAGCAGTTTATGGCAGGACGTTACGGTGTGGATCAGTTATCGAAGATCTATCTTGGCATTACCTTTGTATTATTGATCCTTTCCATGTTTACAAAGGTTGGATTCTTTTATCTTTTTGCAATTATTTTACTGATCTATACGTATTACCGCATGTTTTCGAGGAATGTGTCGAAGATGTATAATCAGAATCAGAAGTTTTTGAACTTCCGTTACCGTATGGGGGTAAAGTGGAACCAGTATAAGGTAAGAAGATCACAGCGTGCGATCTACCGCTTTTATAAGTGCCCATCCTGTAAGCAGAGAGTACGTGTACCGAAGGGAAAGGGCAGAATCTGTATTACCTGTCCGAAGTGCAGAACAGAATTTGTGAAAAAAAGTTGATGTTTCATGGAATGAACAATGAGGATTGGAGATTGCGTATATGTTTGGATACGTGAATATAAACAGACAGGAGCTGTCGGAAGAAGCAGGTAAGATCTATCAGTCTTATTACTGTGGTCTGTGCCGGAAGTTAAAGGAGACTGCGGGCAGACGAGGACAGCTTTTACTGAATTATGATATGACATTTCTGGTTGTCTTATTAACCGGATTGTATGAGCCGCAGGAGAATGAAGAAGCATCCTTCACCTGCAAGCTGCATCCGACGAAGAAGAGATGCTCGCGTATCAATGAGTTTACGAAGTATGCGGCAGATATGAATATTATCCTGTCATTTCAGAACTTTGAAGATGACTGGAGAGACAATCACTCTTATGCAAAGAAAGCATTTGCGAAGCTGTTAGGGAAAGATTATTTACGGATTAAGGAGACTTACCCAAGACAGGTGGCAGCAGTTGAGAAGTATCTGAGTGACTTAGAAGAGATGGAACGGGTCAATGAGACGAATATTGATCTGGTTGCCGGGCTGACTGGTACGATGTTGGGAGAGATCTTTGCTTATAAGGAAGATATGTGGGCAGATGAGCTTCGCTGCCTTGGCTTTTATCTTGGAAAATTCATCTATCTGATGGATGCCTATGAGGATGTTACGAAGGATAAGAAGAACGGCTGCTACAATCCATTGATCCGGATCTATGATGAGGACAGTAAGGACTTTGATACATTCTGTAAGCTGATGTTGACGAGTATGATCTCTGAGGCGGCAAAGTCCTTTGAGCGGCTGCCGATCCTGTTGCATGCAGATATATTAAGGAATATACTATATTCAGGTGTGTGGAGCCGTTATGAATACAATCAGCTCAAGCGGCAGAAGAAGGAAGCAAGTCAGGCGAAGCGTGCAAAACACAGTGAGCCCCATGCTTCCGAAGACGCATGTGAAGTAGATAAAATGGAAGGTTAGGTACAGATATGAACCCATATAAGGTGCTTGGTATTACACCGGGAGCAACCGATGAAGAAATCAAAAAAGCATACCGTAGTTTAAGCCGGAAGTATCACCCGGATGCGAATGTTAATAACCCGGATAAGGAACAGGCGGAAGAGAAGTTCAAGGAAGTGCAGCAGGCGTATGATCTGATTATGAAGCAGAAGCAGCAGGGTTACAGCTATGGCGGTGGCAGTCAGGGCGGCTTTGGCTATGGCGGTTATGGATCAGGCAGAAATAACGGTGCATATGGCGGCGGCTATGGACAGAGTACAGACAGTGCAGAGATGCAGGCGGCCGCAAATTATATAGCACATCGTTGTTATAAAGAAGCCTTGAATGTCTTAGGTGGGATTGCAAATCGAAATGCACGCTGGTATTATTACAGCGCGATGGCGAATGCTGGAGTCGGGAATACCGCAACGGCGATGGAACATATCAATATGGCGGTTCAGATGGAACCGAGCAATATGGAATATCGTCAGCTAAAGCAACAGTTAGAATTTGGTGGAACCTGGTATTCGAATATGGGAAGTTCTTATGAACGTCCATATGCCAGCTCAGGCAGTCTTTGCCTGAGCCTGCTGTTTATGAACCTGTTATGCAACTGCTGTTGCTTCCGTCCGTATTAGCTTAATGCTTCTGTTTGGTATTTTTATACGTTTCTTCGCAGTACTTACAGCGATATATTTCATTCTCTTCATCTGTGAGAACGAAGATCTGGTCAAGTTCCTGTTCGATCGAAGTGATGCATCGTGGATTCTTGCATTTGATGACATTGCGTACCTGCTTTGGCAGCTGCAGCACCTTTTTATCTACGATGCGGTCACCCTTGATGATGTTGACGGTGATGTTATGGTCGATAAAGCCAAGAATATCAAGATCTAATGCATCGATCGGGCATTCTACCTTAATAATATCTTTTTTTCCCATTTTATTACTTTTGGCATTTTTGATGATCGCTACGGCACAGTCTAACTGATCAAGCTTTAAGTCATGGTAAATCGAAAGGCTCATTCCGGCCTGAATATGATCTAATACAAATCCCTCATGGATTCCGCTGATATTTAACATGTCAGATCTCCTTTCCATCTTAAGAGTGTAAGAATTAATGCCATACGGACATAGACACCATTTTGTACCTGTTTAAAGTATGCTGCACGCGGGTCGTCATCTACATCGACCGAGATCTCATTGACACGTGGAAGTGGATGAAGTACATACATATCTTTTTTTGCAAGATTCAGTTTTTCCTTATTCAGGATATAGAAGTCCTTCATACGGATGTAATCGTCCTCATTGAAGAAACGTTCCTTCTGGACACGGGTCATATAGAGTACGTCGAGATTCGGCATTGCATACTCTAAACGTTCTACCTCTTCGTAAGGAATATGGTTCTTCTCTAAGACATCCTCACGGATATAATCCGGTACACGAAGTTCTTCCGGAGAGATCAGCACAAAGCGTACATTCTCATATCGGATCAGTGCATTGATTAAGGAGTGTACGGTACGTCCGAACTTTAAGTCACCGCATAAACCGATTGTAAGATTGCCCAGTTCGCCACGAAGGGAACGGATTGTAAATAGATCAGTTAAGGTCTGGGTTGGATGCTGATGACCACCGTCGCCGGCGTTAATGACTGGAATTAAAGATTTCTGAGAGGCTACAAGAGCTGCACCTTCCTTTGGATGACGAATTGCTGCAATATCGGCGTAACAGGAAATGACGCGCATTGTATCGGAAACACTTTCACCTTTTGATGCGGAAGAACTGTCCGCACTCGAAAAACCAAGAACAGAACCGCCAAGATTCAACATTGCGGCTTCAAAACTAAGTCGGGTACGGGTGCTCGGTTCGTAGAAACAGGTGGCAAGCTTTTTGCCATCACACACATGAGCGTATTTTTGAGGATTTTTTTCAATATCGTTCGCAAGGTTTAGCAGATCGTCCAGTTCCTCGGTGGACAGATCCAGCGGACTCATTAAGTGTCGCATAAGATTCCTCCTGTTGTATCATTTACTTGTGAAAATACCGGATGCGTTCCAGGCATTTTTACTATCATATAATACATGTATGCAAAATTCAAGCCGAAAAAATAAGAAGTAAAATTCGACAGAAATAGGCTGTTTTGTTTGAATATAATTAGAATAGTTTGAAAATGCAACACATTTTTGAGCTTGCACTGCATATGTGATATACGATATAATATTCGCGAAGGCAAAAGTGAGCATACAGTCCAGCCAACTATAAATGCTTGCATGATATGGTTGGCTGGACTGTATGAGAACGCGCCCGCGAGTCCGGAAAACTGAAAGTTTTTCGGACTTTTGCCGGAGCTGTTACGCATATAATATAATAATTCCGTCAGGTAAATTAACAATATTGCTGATTTATTGGATGGATAACAAACATGAGCAAGTAGGTAGAATACATTCATACGGAGGGTAATTATGCAGAACAATCGAGTAGCAGAGGAACAGAGAGCAGATGAGATCGTATATACAGAACGTAAGCGTATACTTTTCTTCGGACTGCCATGGACATTTACCAAATACCGGATCAAGGCGGATATGATCACCCGTGATACCGGATTTTTCTCAACGGAAGAGAATGATTGTTATATGTATAAGGTACAGGATGTGAAGCTGACTGCATCTTTGCTGGAGCGGATCTTTAAGCTTGGAACCGTGGTATGTTATACCGGCGATGTGACCGATAAGGAATTAAAACTGGTACATATCCGTCATGCCCGTGAGATCAAGGATTACATTTTAAAGGCATCTGAGACCGCGAGATTAAAGCGGCGTACTGTGAATATGCAGGACATCAGCGCGGATGATCTGGACATGGATCTGTAAGAAAAATGGAAAGCTTTTTAAGGCTTTCCATTTTTTGTGGCATTTTTGTTGGAAAGATTAAGGATCTTCTCAAAGGTAAGACCTGCGATCATCCAGAGCGGGGCGTAGTCAAGACGGATGACTCCCTTGATATTTGTCTTTGCCTTACTGTAGTCCCAAGGGCACATATGCAGTTTTTTTAAAAGACTTCCACTGATAAATTCACCGGTATAGATGCCGACCGTGTAGATACCTCCCCGGAAAAGAGCCGGCAGATTTGCAAGTCGTCTGTGTATCGGATCAATGACCGCTGCCATCCCATAGATCGGGAACATCCAGATCGAAGTCCTTCCAATCAGTTTATAATTATGGTCGCGGAGTGCACCCAGCGAGGTAAAGAGAATCTCCATACACCAACCGGTCAGTCCACAGATAAAAAAGTTTTTTTTCATGGTAGAAGTATTCCCGGATGCAGAAAAAATATGCGGCGCAAAACAGGTGGAAAACTTGTAAAAACTCCGGTCATGGCATATAATAATACAAGTGCAAAAATGAAAAGGAATGCAGATGGCATACTTAAAACAGTTACTGAAGAACTGTAATTTTTTATGTTTACAGGGAGAACTTGAGAAAAAGGTCACGGAGATCTGTTATGATTCCGGGAAGGCTCGCAAGGGAAGTATGTTTGTCTGCTTAAAGGGACAGTATCGTGACGGACACGATTATATTAGCGAAGCAGTGTGCCATGGTGCCACCGTCTGCGTGGTACAGCATAATGTGGTGATCGATGCGGATGTCACAGTGATCCGGGTGAGGGATACCAGAGAAGCACTTGCCGTACTATCTGCAGAATTTTACGGGAATCCCGCAAGACATCTTCGTGTGATCGGAATTACCGGGACAAAGGGCAAGACGTCTACCGCCTGTATGATCTATCAGATGCTTCGTTATGCCGGCTGTCAGGCAGGGATGATCGGAACGATGGGGATCTTTTTCGGAGAGGAGAATACCACATATCCGAATACGACACCGGAATCACTTGTGATCCAGCAGATGATGCGGCGGATGGTAGATGCAGGATGCGGGTTCTGTGTCATGGAGGTATCTTCCCAGGGGTTGAAAAATCACCGGGTGGATGGAATTGTTTTTGACATCGGTGTATTTACCAATATATCCCCGGATCATATCGGGGCAGGAGAGCATGCAAGCTTTGCAGAATATCTGTCGTGTAAGAGCCGGATATTTGCAAGAAGCAGACAATGTATGATCAATGCAGATGACTGCTGTGTGAAAAGGGCAGCAAAAAAAAGCGGCAGACCGTATGTTACATATGGAATCCAGAACTGTGCGGATTATAGGGCAGGGCAGATCACGTATGAGACCTACGCAGACTGTCTTGGTATGCGTTATACCTTAAGCGGGGCATATGATGGTATAGTGGAACTTGGAATTCCTGGAATCTATAATGTCTATAATTCTCTTGCAGCGATTGCGGTATGCAGGGAATTAAACATCCCGGCCGCGTGTCAGAGGCTGGCACTGCGCCGAATTAAGATCAGAGGGCGGATGGAAGAGATCCGGGTATCGGAGGAGTACCGCCTGTTTATTGATTACGCACACAATGCAGTCAGCTTAGAGAATCTGTTAGAGACGCTGCGCGCTTACCAGCCGAAGCGTCTGATTACATTATTTGGCTGTGGAGGCAACCGTTCGAAGCTGCGGCGCTATCAGATGGGGGAAGTGGCAGGAAGACTGTCTGATGTTACGATACTTACTTCGGATAATCCGCGTTATGAGGATCCGGAGGACATTATTTTAGATATTGAGACCGGGATCCGTAAGACGACCGGAAGTTATATTAAGATCACAGACCGCAGGGAAGCGATCGCTTATGCGCTTACAAATGCAAAAAAAGGCGATCTGATCGTACTTGCAGGAAAGGGACACGAGCAGTATCAGGAGATAAAGGGACATTTTTATCCGATGGACGAAAGGAAAATGATCGATGAGGTTATATGCCAATATCATTATTGATATATCGCAGGGAAAACTGGATAAGACATTTCAGTACGCCGTACCGGAGCAGATGAGAGACCAGCTCACGGTAGGTACACCGGTCATTGTTCCTTTTGGCAACGGTGGCAGAACGATCAAGGGGTTTGTGGTGGAACTGACGACAACCGCAGAATATGATCCGGTTAAGATAAAAGAGATCCAAAGCCTGGATACAGATGCTATGCCGATCGAATCACAGCTTGTGACCCTTGCGGCCTGGATACGCAAAAATTATGGCGGTACGATGAATCATGCCTTAAAGACAGTGATCCCAATCCGGCAAAAGACAGCGGAAAAGGAAAAAAAAGTCATTCATCTGCTGCTCGACAAAGAACAGGCAACGGAACAGCTGCTTACCTACCGCAGGAAGCATAATACGGCAAGAGAGCGGCTGTTAGAGGCACTGATCACACAGCCGGAGCTTGCTTATGAGGTGGTTACACAGAAGCTTCATATCACGGCAAATGTGATCCGGGCATTAGAAGAACAGTGTATCCTGCGTGTGGAGCGTTACCGGAGTTACCGTAATCCGGCAAGTTATCAGCAGGATGCAGATTATGCACTTGCATTAAATTCCACCCAGCAGGAGGTGGTAAGCAGTATTTTAAAAAATGCGGCTTCGGATCATCCAAAGACCTGCCTGATCCATGGTGTGACCGGAAGCGGCAAGACAGAGGTCTATATGGAGCTGATCGCAGATGCGGTTGCCAAAGGGAAGCAGTCTATCGTACTGATCCCGGAGATCGCACTGACCTATCAGACCGTCATGCGTTTTCAGAACCGGTTTGGTGACCGCGTTTCAATCTTAAACAGTAAGATGTCTGCCGGAGAACGGTTTGACCAGTTTGAGCGTGCCAAAAACGGACAGATCGATGTGATGATCGGACCGAGATCTGCACTGTTCACACCTTTTTCAAATCTTGGGTATATTATCATAGATGAGGAGCATGAAGCTTCCTATAAGAGCGAGACGGTTCCGCGTTATCATGCAAGAGAGACGGCGATCGAGCGTGCGCGGATGGCAGGTGCAACGGTCGTGCTTGGCTCTGCGACACCATCGATTGACAGCTATTATAAGGCAGTGCAGGGAGAGTATCTGCTCTTTGAGATGACAAAGCGGGCGTTGGCAAAACAGCTCCCGGTCTGTTATGTGGTGGATCTGCGGGAAGAGTTAAAGGAACATAACTATTCGATCCTAAGCCGTAAGCTGGAAGAACTGATGGAAGACCGGTTACAGAAAAAGGAACAGATCATGCTTTTTTTAAACCGGCGTGGAATGTCAGGATTTGTGTCTTGTCGTTCCTGCGGTTACGTGATAAAATGTCCGCATTGCGATGTTTCACTCAGCGCACACAAGAATGGCAGGCTCGTCTGTCATTATTGTGGTTATGAAAGAGAAGCAGCAGATCACTGCCCGTCCTGCGGTTCTCCGCATATCAGCGGATTTAAGGCAGGAACGCAGAAAATCGAGTTGCTGGTACACAAACGCTTCCCACAGGCGCGGATCCTGCGGATGGATACTGATACCACGAAAAATAAAGATGGACATGAGAAGATCTTATCTGCGTTTGCGAATCACGAAGCGGATATTCTGATCGGAACGCAGATGATCGTCAAGGGACATGATTTTGCGAATGTCACACTGGTCGGTGTATTAGCGGCAGATCTGTCCCTGCATGTCGGTGATTACCGGGCTTCTGAGCGTACCTTCCAGCTTCTGACGCAGGCGGCAGGCAGGGCAGGCAGAGGTGATAAGGCAGGAGAAGTGGTCATCCAGACCTATGATCCCTCGCATTATAGTATTGTCGCGGCGGCGGCACAGGATTATAATGCTTTTTATAAGCAGGAGATTGCTTACCGCAGCATGCTCCGGTATCCGCCGGTCTGGAATATGTTGGTGATCCTGTTGTCTTCTGCGGTAGAAGACCGCTGCATCAGGATGGCGGGACTGCTTGCAAGGATCATAGAAAATACAAAGAAAAATAATACAACAGACAGGCTGTCAAGACTTCAGATCATTGGACCGACCGAGCCTGCGGTTGCCAAAGTAAATGATATTTATAAGAGAGTACTGTATCTGAAACATCCGGCGTATGATGTTTTGGTTCAGATAAAAGATGCAATAGAAACTTATATGGAGAAAAACAGACAATATCAGGATATTCTGATACAGTTTGATTTTAATCCGATGAATGGATTTTAAATCAGGAGGAAGAAAATGGCTTTAAGACAGATTCGATATGTAGGAGACGCGGTATTAACAAAGGTATGCAGAGAGGTAACGGAAGTAACCCCGAAGATCAGAGATCTGATCGATGATATGTTTGAGACCATGTATGAAGCAAATGGTGTCGGACTTGCAGCACCGCAGGTTGGAATTTTAAAAAGGATCGTAACGATCGATGTCGGAGAGGGACAGCTTGTCATGATCAATCCAAGGATCATAGAGACAGCCGGAAGCCAGACCGGGGAAGAGGGCTGCTTAAGTCTTCCGGGCAAGGCAGGAATCGTAACACGTCCGAATTATGTAAAGGCAAGAGCTTTTGATGAAGAGATGCAGGAGTTTGAGATCGAAGGAACGGAGCTGCTTGCGCGTGCAATTTGCCACGAAGTCGATCATCTCGATGGTCATGTCTATACCGAGAAGGTAGAAGGCGAATTACACGACGTAGTCTATGAAGATCAGGAAGATTAAACAGTACTTGGAAGTGAGGAAGCATATGAGAGTCATATTTATGGGAACACCGGATTTTTCGGTGGGAATATTAGAAGAGATCCTTGCGGCAGGCCATGAGGTGGTACTGGTTGTTACACAGCCGGATAAGCCGAAGGGACGCGGAAAGGCAATGCAGTATTCACCGGTGAAGGAAGCTGCGTTAGCACATGGGCTTGAGGTCTATCAGCCAAAGAAGATCCGTGAGGCAGAGTGTGTGGAATACTTAAGGGGTTATCAGCCGGATATCATGGTGGTAGCAGCCTTTGGACAGATCTTATCAAAGGAGATCTTAGATATGCCGCGCTACTGCTGTCTGAATGTACATGCGTCACTGTTACCGAAGTATCGTGGTGCTGCACCGATCCAGTGGGCCGTGATCAATGGCGATAAGGTCTCAGGCGTGACAACGATGCGTATGGATACAGGAATCGACACCGGGGATATGATCGATAAGACCGAGGTCATACTTGCAGAAGATGAGACCGGTGGAAGTCTGTTTGACCGTCTTGCCGGGGCAGGTGCAAAGCTTTGTGTAGCGTCCATGAAAAAGATTGAGGATGGAACTGCTGTTTATACAAAGCAGGACGAAGCCAAAGCAACCCATGTAGGTATGATCGAAAAACGGTTTGGCAGGATCAACTGGAAGCTGGGTGCTGTGGCAATCGAGCGTCTGATCCGTGGTTTGAATCCATGGCCAAGTGCATATACTTATGTAGATGGCAAGATGTTAAAGATCTGGAAAGCCTCTGTTATAGACGGAGGAGATCCGGATAAGGCAGGCTGCATCATAAAGGCAGATGGAAAGGACTTACAGATCCAGACCGGAGACGGAATCCTTGCGATCGAAGAGTTACAGTTAGAAGGAAAAAAACGTATGCCGGCAGCAGATTTCCTGCGTGGTTATACGCTCTTAGAAGGAAGTTATATTGATACAGAGTTATAGAAGAACAAAGGAGGTTTTGATATGCCTTATGGAATGTATTACAGCTGGTGGGACCCGACCTATTTTCTGGTAGTGATCGGAGCAGTAATCTGTATGATCGCATCCGCACGGGTCAATACAACCTTTAACAAGTACAGCAAATACCGCAGTATGTCCGGCATGACAGGTGCCCAGGCAGCAGAGCGGATCTTAAATGCAGCAGGCATCTATGATGTGCAGGTACTGCATATTTCCGGGAATCTGACCGATCATTACGATCCAAGGAATAAGACCTTAAGTCTGTCAGACAGCGTCTATCATTCCGCGTCTGTTGCAGCCGTCGGAGTAGCCGCACATGAATGTGGACATGCGATCCAGCATCAGAAGAATTATGCACCGCTTACGATCCGTGGTGCACTTGTTCCGGTTGCCAATATCGGTTCCACGCTTGCGTGGCCGTTAATTTTGATCGGACTGCTTTTCTCGAGAGGAACCGGAAGCTTTCTGATCACGCTTGGAATTATTTTCTTTTCTGCCGCAGTTCTCTTTCAGATCGTAACACTGCCGGTAGAGTTTAACGCATCCTTGCGTGCACAGAAGCTGTTAGAGCAGACCGGTATCTTAGGCGCAGAGGAACTCCGTTATACCGGCAGGGTACTGCGTGCAGCAGCACTGACCTATGTCGCAAGTGCGGCGGCAGCAATCTTACAGCTGCTGCGTCTGGTGATTCTGTTTGGAGGACGTAGCCGCGATGACTGATTCCGTAAATATAAGAGAACTGGTATTAGAACTGCTGCTTCGTATCACAAGAGACGGAGAGTACAGCCATATTGCGATCAACGCGGTATTGAGTAAGTATCAGTATTTAGAGAAAAGAGAGCGTTCCTTTGTGACAAGAGAGGTCGAAGGAACGCTTGAGCATATGATCGAGCTTGACTATATCATCAATCAGTTTTCGAAAACAAAAGTAAATAAAATGAAGCCGGTGATCCGCTGTCTGCTCCGTGGCAGTGTCTATGAGTTAAAGTATATGGACAATGTGCCAGCCTCTGCGACCTGCAACGAGGCAGTGAAATTGGCACGGAAAAAGGGTTTTTCAAATCTGACCGGATTTGTGAACGGCGTGTTGCGTAACATCAGCCGAAATCTCGATCAGATTACATATCCGGATGAGAAAAAGGATCTGGCTGCAAGTCTTTCCGTCCGCTATTCGATGCCGGAATGGATGATCAAAAAGTGGCTGAAGGATTATGATAAGGAGACGGTCATGGCGATGTTAGCAGGCTTTTTACAGGAAGCACCGCTTACAATCCGTACGAATCTTACGAAGATCACGCCAAAGGACTTAGCAGTACGTCTGCAAAAAGAGGGATTAAGTGTGCAGCAGGATGAAGTACTGCCGTATGCGTTTCATATCACAGGCGGGCTGGATTATCTGTACTCACTGCCGTCTTTTCAGGAGGGACTTTTTTATGTGCAGGATTTAAGCTCCATGCAGGTTGCTGAGATCGCGGCACCAAAGCAGGGCGATCAGGTGATCGATGTCTGTGCCGCTCCGGGTGGAAAGAGTATTCATATTGCAGAGAAGTTAAACGGAACCGGGCATGTACAGGCAAGGGATCTGACAGAATATAAGGTCGGTCTGATCCGGGAAAATATCGCAAGATGCAGGGTGGAAAATATGGACGCAGTCTGTCAGGATGCATCTGTTTTAACAGAGGAAGACATTGACCGGGCAGATATTGTCATTGCAGATCTTCCCTGCTCCGGCTTAGGTGTTATGCGTAAAAAGAAAGATATCCGCTATAAGATGACAGAGGAAAAGCAGGAAGAACTGGTAAAGATCCAGCGTGATATCTTAGCAGTTGTACATCAGTATGTGAAGCCGGGGGGAAAACTGGTCTACAGTACCTGTACGGTCAACCGTGCTGAAAATGAAGAAAACGTTGCGTGGTTCTTAGCGCAGTATCCGCAGTTTACCTGTGATTACAAAAAGCAGATCCTGCCGGATGAAACAGGCTGCGATGGATTTTTTATTGCGCGGATGATACGGGAAGAATAGAAATGGTGATGAATATGGGAATAGAGGAAAAAGACATGGAAAAAACAGATATCCGTTCACTGGATTTAGACGAGCTCACCGGACTGTTACAAAGCTGGGGTGAAAAGCCCTTCCGTGCAAAACAGATCTATCAGTGGCTGCATATCAGACATGTCACATCCTTTGATGAGATGACCAATATATCGGTGAAACTGAGAGAACGCATGAAAGAGGAGTGTGAGCTGGTTGTTTTGCAGCAGGAACTGGTACAGATCTCCAAGCTTGACGGTACGAGAAAATATCTGTTTGCTTTATCCGATGGAAATATGATCGAAAGCGTACTGATGCGTTATAAGCATGGCAATTCCGTCTGTGTATCTTCACAGGTCGGATGCCGGATGGGATGCCGGTTCTGTGCATCTACCTTAGACGGACTCGTGCGTAACCTGCGTCCGTCCGAGATTTTAGAACAGATCTACCGGATCAGTGCAGATATCGGAGAGCGTATTTCGAATGTTGTTGTTATGGGAAGTGGAGAACCACTCGATAATTATGACAATCTGCTGAAATTCATTCATCTCTTATCCGATGAGAACGGCTTAAATATCAGCCAGAGGAATATTACAGTATCGACCTGTGGAATCGTTCCACGGATGTATGAACTTGCAGAGGAGAAGCTTCAGATCACACTGGCACTTTCCCTGCATGCATCTTCGCAGGAGAAGCGTAAGGAACTGATGCCGATCGCAAACAGTTATGATATTGCAGAAGTGCTGCAGGCATGCCGGAATTATTTTGAAAAGACCGGCCGGAGGATCACCTTTGAGTACAGCTTAGTCGGTGGCGTGAATGATACGAATGAAGATGTTGCACGCCTGTGCGAACTGGTAAAGGGGATGAACTGTCATATCAACCTGATCCCGGTCAATCCGATCAAGGAGCGTGATTACGTCCAGTCCGAGAAGCACGACATCCTGAATTTCAAAAACAGGCTTGAAAAAACGGGGATAAATGTTACTATTAGAAGAGAGATGGGCAGGGACATTGATGGTGCCTGTGGACAGTTGAGAAAGAGATTTTTAGAAAGGTAGGAAAAAACCATGAAGACATTTTCCATAACGGATATCGGACAGCGTCGGGAAATGAATCAGGACTATGTATATACGTCTGAGAAGCCGGTTGGAAATCTTCCAAACCTTTTTATCGTAGCAGATGGGATGGGAGGACATAATGCCGGAGATTATGCTTCGAAGTATACGGTTGAGACGATCGTAGATGTCGCATCGAAGTCGAAGCTTACCGAACCGATCGCTATTTTAGATGAAGCAATCCAGACGGCGAACCGTATGCTGATCGATCGCGCGAATGAGAATCCGCAGATGAAGGGAATGGGAACAACGGTAGTTGCCCTGACGATTCTTGGCTCCCATCTTTTTATTGCAAATGTAGGCGACAGCAGACTTTATGTTGTAAATCAGGAGATACAGCAGATCACAAGGGATCATTCTCTGGTAGAGGAGATGGTTCGTCTCGGGGAACTTGATAAGGAAATCGCAAGAGAGCACCCGGATAAGAATATCATCACAAGAGCCATTGGTGCAATTGCCGAGGTGGATATTGATTTCTTTGAGATTGATGTGGAACAGGGGGACAGCATCCTGATGTGTTCCGATGGACTGACGAACATGATCGAGGATGAAGATATCCGTGCGATCATCATGAGCCAGCGGGATGTGGCAGAACAGGCAGAGAAGCTTGTGGATACAGCCAACCGTAATGGCGGCAGAGATAATATTACAGTCATTGTGATCCATCCGTTTGAATAAAATAAGAGATTGAAGATTGAAAAGAGAGGAAATGCGACTGCATAGGTGGGAAGATGTTAACAGAAGGAATGTTTATAGCAGATAGATATGAAATATTAGGGAAGATCGGCGCAGGCGGAATGTCCGATGTCTATAAGGCAAAGGATCATGTTCTTGGACGTTTCGTAGCGATCAAGGTTTTAAAACAGGAATTTAGCGAAGATGTGAACTTTGTCACGAAGTTCCGTACAGAGGCACAGTCCGCAGGAGGATTAGAGCATCCGAATATCGTTAATATTTATGATGTAGGCAGTGAAGACGGCATGCACTATATTGTGATGGAATATGTGGAAGGTATCACCTTAAAGACCTATATCGAGAAAAAAGGCCAGCTTTCCTTTAAGGAAGCGATCAGTATTGCAATCCAGGTAGGCCGTGGTATCGAAGCGGCACATAATAAGCATATCGTACACCGGGACATCAAGCCGCAGAATATCATGATCTCAACGGAAGGTAAGGTGAAGGTGACAGACTTTGGTATTGCGCGTGCAGCAACCTCGAATACGATCAATTCCGATGTGATGGGTTCCGTGCATTATGCATCCCCGGAGCAGGCAAGAAACGGATTCGTGGATGGTAAGAGTGATATCTATTCCCTTGGTATTGTCATGTATGAGATGGTGACCGGACGTGTTCCGTTTGACGGAGATACAACGGTTGCTGTTGCAATCCAGCATTTACAGGAAGAGATGGTTGCACCAAGTGCCTATGCACCGGATCTGCCGATCAGCTTAGAGAAGATCATTTTAAAATGTACGCAGAAGAATCCGGACAGACGTTATCAGAACATGGGCGAACTGCTGTTAGATCTGAAGAAAGCACTGATCAGCCCGAATGAAGACTTTGTCACTATGGTTCCGTTGAGCAGTCAGGATAAGACGAGAGTGATCGGAGATGATGAGCTGGCACAGATCAACGAGAAGACCGGCCGTGTACAGCTTAAGGATACCGATTATGAGGAAGAGGAAGACGAAGAGGAAGAAGATGACGAGGATGCAGAGGATGAAGACGGCATCCTGAATCCGAAGATGGAAAAGGCCGTTACCATCATGGGAATTGCAGCGGCAGTTATCATTATCGGAATCATTATCTTTATCGTCGGAAATCTCTTTGGTGTATTTAAGTTTGGCTCAAGCAAGAATCCAAGCACAGAGACCGAGACCCAGACAGAAACAGAGACCGAGACCTCCACTACGAAGAGTGAAGGACAGAAGGTTACAATGGTCAATGTTACTAATATGACATTAGATGAAGCAAAGGCAGCCTTAGAGAAGATCGGACTTTCTGTTGTCCAGGATGGAACAACTTCTTCCGATACGATCGAGGAGAACAAGATTGTAACCCAGAGTGTAGAAAAGGACACACAGGTCGCAAAGGGTACGACAGTAAAGGTTACCTTAAGCAGTGGTGCCGGAACGATCGCGATCCCGGATGTGAAGAATATTTCTTCCACAGAAGCACAGCAGAAGCTGACTTCACAGGGATTTGTTGTTTCTACCGACTATGATTACAGTGATACCGTACAGCAGGATTATGTCATTTCCATGAATCCGGAGGCAGGTACCGCAGCGAAAAAGGGTGATACCGTAACTCTGATCTTAAGCAGAGGAACCGCACCGGTACAGGTACCGAATGTGTTAAATAAGCCACAGGCAGATGCACAGAATGAACTCTCCGCAGCAGGACTGAGTGTATCGGTGGCTTCGAGTGAATACAACGATACCGTTGCTGAGGGCTGTGTCATCAGCCAGAGTATCGTAGGCGGTAAGGTGGTAGACCGTGGTACAAGTATCAGTATCACCGTGAGCCTTGGTAAGAAGTCTGTATATTATACCTGTAGCAAGACGATCGAGATCCCGGATGATGGCAACGAATATACGAAGGTGGACATTGTTCTTACCGACGAGAATGGCAATACCTTAAACAGCCAGTCCTCTGCGGTAGATAACAGCACACCGTCCTTTAGTTATCGTGTAACCGATATTCCGGATATCAGCTCCGGTACGTTAAAGGTTACCTGGTCTTATGTGGATGAGGATGGAGAGACACAGACAACCGAATCCAGTGAGAAAGTCACATTTACACAACAGTAAGAGGGATGCATGCAAGGAAAGATTGTAAAGGGAATTTCCGGGTTCTACTACGTTCATGTAGTGGAATCCGGAATTTATGAATGTAAAGCAAAAGGGGCGTTCCGCAACCGGAAGATCAAGCCGCTTGTGGGGGATGACGTGCAGATCGACATTATCGATGAAGAGCAAAAGAAGGGCAATATCATTGAGATACTTCCGCGCAGGAACGAACTGATCCGGCCGGCAGTATCGAATATCGACCAGGCGCTTCTTATTTTTGCAGCAGCGAGTCCAAAGCCGAATTTTAATCTCTTAGACCGGTTTCTGATTCTGATGCAGTATCAGAATGTACCGGTCATTCTCTGTTTTAACAAGTGTGATCTTGTCGAAGAAGCAGAACGTGAAAGGTTAAGGGACATTTACCGGTTCTGTGGCTGTGAGATCCTTTTTACCAGCGCAAAAGGGAAAAAGGGGCTTGAGGAGTTAAAACAGCGGTTGAATGGGAAGACAACATCCGTTGCTGGTCCTTCCGGTGTCGGCAAGTCATCCCTGATCAACTGTATCTCTTCAAAGGTGCAGATGGAAACGGGTGAGATCAGCAAGAAGATCGAGCGTGGAAAGCATACGACCAGACATTCGCAGTTAATCCATATTGCAGAGGATACTTATATCATGGATACACCGGGATTTAGTTCGCTCTATATTCCGGGCTTTGAAAAAGAAGAACTGTCACAGTATTACCCGGAGTTCGTAACCTGCGAACCATATTGCAGATTTCAGGGATGCGCGCACATCAGTGAACCGGATTGTGCGGTAAAACAGGCAGTGGAAGAAGGGAAGATCCATCCGCTGCGGTATGAGAATTACTGCATGCTATACGAAGAGTTAAAGCAGGGAGAACGCAATTATTCCAAAGGACGCAGCTTAAGTAAAAATTAATCACAGGGAACGAAAGGGAAAATAGAATGAATTGTTTATCACCATCAATTTTATCTGCTGATTTTGCAGATCTTGGAGCACAGGTCAGACAGTTAGATGCAGCAGGCGCACAGTATGTTCATATCGATGTGATGGATGGCATGTTTGTACCGAGTATTTCGTTTGGTATGCCGGTCATAAAGTCGATCCGCAGCCAGACCGACCGTATTTTTGATGTCCATCTGATGATTGAGGAACCGGGACGTTACATTGACGACTTTGTGGAATGCGGGGCAGATCTGATCACGATTCATGCAGAAGCATGCTGTCACTTAGACCGTACGATCGAAGCAATCAGGGAAAAGGGCATCATTGCCGGTGTGGCACTGAATCCGGCCACCCCATTATCAGCGATCGAATATGTACTGCCAAAGGTCGATATGGTGCTGATCATGACAGTCAATCCGGGATTCGGTGGACAGAAGCTGATTCCATATACCATTGATAAGGTACGCGATCTTAAGCAGCTGATCGATAAAAAGGGCTTAAAGACCGATATTGAAGTAGATGGCGGTATGAATCTTGAGAATGTCACAGAGGTCATGCAGGCAGGTGCGAATATTATCGTAGCAGGAAGTGCTGTCTTTAAAGGGAATCTTGAAGAGAATGTGCAGGGATTTCTGTCACGGATGCAGCCATAACAGTACATGGCAAAAATGGAGATTAGAATGAGAACAATGATATTTAGTGGCGGTCAGATCGAACTGCCATTTGCAAAGGCATATATGGAAAAAGTAAAGCCGGAATACGTGATCGCAGCAGATTCCGGCATGGAGATATGCAAAGCGCTTGGAATCATACCGGATTGTATCGTGGGGGATTTTGATTCGGTATCAAAGGAGGTGCTTGCCTATTATCATACGAAGCCACAGATCCTGTGGAAGCAGTTCTGTCCGGAAAAGGATGAAACAGATACCGAGCTGGCACTTCGGACATCCTTTGAACATGGTGCAACCGAGATACATCTGCTCGGTGCGACCGGAAGCAGGTTAGATCATGTGCTTGCGAATATCCAGCTTCTGCAAAAAGCACTGATCCGCGGGATACCGGCATATATGGTAGATACGAATAACCGAATCAGCCTGATCGATGAGAAAAGAGTATTAGAGAAGAAGAAACAATACGGAAAGTATGTTTCACTTCTGCCGCTTACCACAACGGTAGAGAAGATCACGCTGACCGGATTTAAGTATCCGCTCGATCATGCAACATTGCACAGCGATGATTCACTCGGAGTCAGCAATGAGATCACGGAGGATACGGCTGTCATAGAATTTGAAGAGGGGATTGCAATCCTGATAGAGTCGAGGGATTAAAACAGGTCAGGATACAGGAAATGTGTGAAATGGAGAAGGCAATGGATACACATAAGAAGAATGCGGGTTACATGATAACGGTTCTGATCATTGGGATCTGCCTGAATCTGTCCGGAAAATGGATAGCAGCTGCATTGGATCTTCCACTGTGGTTCGATGCGATTGGAACATGTTTTAGTGCATGTCTGCTCGGACCGGTTTACGGTGCGGCATGCGGAGTGATAAACAACCTGATCTATGGGATCTTTCATCCGGTATCAATGGTTTATAGTGTGACAAGTGTGGCGGTAGGAGCAATCGTAGGGATCCGTATGCAAAAGGGGAAAATGTCGCATTTATTCGATGCCATGACAACCAGTATCATGGTTGCCTTTGCATCAACGGTGGTATCGACACCACTGAATCTGTTCCTCTGGGAAGGTTTCAGTGGAAATACATGGAGCGATACCTTATACCGGGGCTTATGTGACCGGGGGATATGGCAGATACTAGCAGCAGTCATGGGAGAACTTTTTGTAGATTTTCCGGACAAGATCATCGTTGTGCTGATCGTTTATCTGATTCTGCATGCCAAGGAATGGCGGAAGAAAAAGGTACATGCAGAATCCCTGTACGCGGGTCTTTTTGTTTTTTGTTCGATCGTATTTTTTGAGATCGCCGTACAGGAAGTTGCGATCGGCAACAATGGCTGGTTTAAGGCATATCTGGTCTTTGTCTGTGTGCTGGGAGTGATCTATCTGACCTGGCTTGCAACCGTGATCCATAGTCGTAAGATCATTGAAAAACAGCAGCGGGAGATCGCATTTGCAAAAAGACAGGCGGAGATGGGCAATCAGACCATTCTTGCAATTGCCAAAACCGTGGACGCCAAGGATGGCAGAACCAGCCAGCATGCGGCGCGTGTCTCGGAGTATTCCGTACTCATTGCAAAGGCATTAGGCTGGGAAGAAGAGGAATGTGAGAACCTGCGACAGATCGCGCTGCTTCATGATATCGGAAAGATCGGAATACCGGATGCAATCTTAAATAAGCCGGATCGGCTGACAGAGGAAGAATACCGGATCATGAAGAGCCATGTAGAGATCGGGGCTGAGATCCTTAAGGACTTTACATTAGTGGAACATGTGGCAGACGGTGTGAAGTATCACCATGAGAAGTATGACGGAAGTGGATATCCAAAGGGCTTAAAGGGAGAAGAGATTCCACTGAATGCAAGGATCATCGGGATCGCAGATGCATTTGATGCCATGTCCTTTAACCGTGTCTACCGGGAACATTTAGACCAGAAAACCGTGATTAAGGAGTTAGAAAAGGGAAGGGGGACACAGTTTGATCCTCATCTGACCGATGTATTTTTGGAACTGATCCGAAACGGAAGTGTAAGCTGTGACATACAGACGACAAAACAGTCTGCACTATAATCAGTCAGAGCGCATAGAATAGTCAGAAGGGAAGAAGAGGCTGTTCTATGCGCTTTTGTGATTTATGCCAGAAGGAAGTCATTAACGTTGCGGACTGCAGGTGTATCGGAAATGTTGCAGATCTTGAGATCGATGAATGCTCCGGCTGTATCCGTGCATTGATTGTCCCGGAATGTGGACATTTTTTTGGTCTGTTTGGACCGGGTGTGGAATATATTATTCCATGGAAGCGGATCGTAAAGATCGGACCGGACATTATTCTGGTAGATGTCTGCCTGAAAGATGTCAAGGGCAAGCATCCGTAATCCCACATATATCTTGTGGTTATCGTCTGATAATTCAAGAAAAAATACTATATTGTGTGTATTCTGATATTGACAGTGAAAATAGAAAAAGATATACTGAAAAAAGTGGTGTAGTGGATTTCTAGGATAAGAAGATCAGACAGGGAGAAACGAAGATGAAGTGTCCGTTTTGCAGCAGTGAGAATACAAGAGTAATTGATTCAAGACCGGCAGATGATAATAACTCCATCCGCCGCAGAAGATTATGTGATGATTGTGGAAAACGTTTTACAACATATGAGAAGGTAGAGACCATTCCGTTGATCGTGATCAAGAAAGATAACAACAGGGAACAGTATGACCGCTCGAAGATCGAAGCGGGTGTATTGCGTGCATGCCATAAGCGTCCGGTATCTGTCAACCAGATCAACCAGTTAGTTGACGATGTGGAGACAGAGATCTTTAACCGTGAAGAAAAAGAGATTCCAAGCAGTGAGATCGGAGAGATCGTAATGGATAAGCTAAAGGATCTTGAAGCAGTTGCTTATGTCCGTTTTGCATCGGTTTACCGGGAATTCAAGGATGTGAATACCTTTATGACAGAATTAAAAAAGATGTTAGATAAATAAAAGAGGTTAAGTAATTGTAGCAGACAGCCGATAGATAGTATAGAGCAGAAGAGAAGCTGCAATGTAAGAGAAGGATATGTGATCGTTATGAATATTTCAGGAATTGGAACCTATGCAGGTTTATACGATTACAACAGAATAGAGGCAGTAGAAGCACCGGGACAGATTTTGGTGATGGGAACAGCAGTTCATGCAGATGAGACGACAGACCGTTCACATCAGCAGACAGACGTAAGGGCACAGACAGACACCGGAGCAGAGGCTTATGCGGACCGTTACCAGCCGGATGCAGTCTATGAGATGAAAGGCGCAGACAGCGACATCAACAGCTTAGATGTGGATCGTGCCATTTCCGATATGCAGCGGGATCAGGTGTTACAGCAGTATCAGTTTTTTGTAGGTGAGAGGCAGGCACAGAGTGGAAGTCCGGTTCGTGCCGTTGAGAATTTTTCATTATAATATATAAATGTAGGAATATGTGGTATAATAGGAGCATATCAGTTCACAGGAGCTGGTATGCTTTTTCGATTTATAGGGAATTGAATGAGAAGGAGAGAATGAAAATGAAGAGAACATTTCTAAAACGCACACGGACATTTCTGTGTGCGTTTTAGAAATGTTCTTGCAACAAGCATCCTGCATCCGGTAGAGACGCAGGCAGCTGCTTTGGCAAAAACAGTCAATAATGCGTATCTGACATACTGAAAGAAGCAGATTGCTTCCTGTAAGTATCCGGTGCATTCGGCTACGAATTACAGTATGCAACAAAGTCAAACTTCAAGAGCGGTGTATCAAAGAAGGGTATTTCTTCTAAGAAGACATCAGCAACCTATACAAAGCTGAAAAAGGGTAAGACTTATTATGTAAGAATGCGTGCATATGTAAAGGTAAACGGCAAGAAAGTATACGGAAGCTGGAGCAGCAAAAAGAGCATAAAGATTAAGAAGTAAGAACCAATCTGGTGACAAGCCGGTTGCAGGAATGGATCATAAAAGTGGAGTGTGATGTAAATCATGCTCCATTTTTGTAAAATAGAATTTTAGGAGGAATATCTGAATAATAGAAAATGGTTGAAAAATCAGGGATTCTAGTATAGAATAATCTCTGGTATATGTTTGCAAAATGGGTAAACGTTTCTACCAACCGCCGAAATGGTTGACTACCGTAGCTGTATGGAAGTCACCATTTTTTTATGGAATTTTTTATGGAGGGATTTATATGTTTGATGTTTTGATTATTGGTGCTGGCCCGGGAGGCATTTTTACGGCTTATGAGCTGGTTGAACGTGACCCGGATTTGAAAATTGCTGTATTTGAGATGGGACATGAACTGAAGAACAGAAAGTGTCCGATCGATGGAGATAAGATCAAGAACTGTATCCATTGCAAGAGCTGTTCGATCATGAGCGGTTTTGGCGGTGCAGGGGCATTCTCAGATGGTAAATACAATATCACGAACGATTTTGGTGGTACCTTATATGAATACATTGGCAAAAAGTCTGCCTTAGAGCTGATGGAATATGTTGATCAGATCAACCTGCGCTACGGCGGAGAGGGAACGAAGCTGTATTCAACAGCAGGAACGAGCATCAAAAAGACCTGTATGCAGAATGACCTGCACTTATTAGATGCATCGGTCAGACATCTTGGAACCGACATCAACTATGTGGTGTTAGAGCATCTCTATGATCATCTGAAGGATCAGGTAGAGTTCCACTTTGACTGCATGGTAGATCGTGTGGAGCATCTTGAGGATGGGTATCGTGTTCGTTGTGGAAATGACACATACGAAGGTAAAAACTGTGTGATTTCTGCCGGACGAAGCGGCAGCAAGTGGATGGAGCATATCTGTCAGGAATTAGACATCAGCACCAAGTCAAACCGTGTAGACATCGGTGTCCGTGTGGAGCTTCCGGCTGAGATCTTTTCCCACCTGACCGATGAGCTTTACGAGAGTAAGATCGTGTACCGTACCCAGAAGTACGGAGATCTTGTCCGTACCTTCTGTATGAATCCGAAGGGAGCAGTGGTAAACGAGAATACAAACGGTATCGTAACCGTGAACGGACACAGCTATGAGGATGCATCCCGTCAGACCGGAAATACGAACTTTGCGCTTTTGGTAGCCAAGCATTTTTCCGAGCCATTTAAGGACTCCAATGGATACGGTGAGAGTATTGCCCGTCTGAGCAATATGCTTGGTGGCGGCGTGATCGTCCAGCGATTCGGCGATCTGATCCGTGGACAGCGAAGCACGGAGAAGCGTATCGCAGAATCCTTTACCGTACCGACGCTGAATGCGGCAGCCGGAGATCTGAGTCTGGTGTTGCCGAAGCGTATCTTAGACGGAATCATCGAGATGATCTATGCACTCGATAAGGTGGCACCCGGTACTGCCAACGACGATACCCTGCTTTATGGAGTAGAAGTGAAGTTCTACAATATGGAGGTAGAGGTCGATGAGAATCTGATGACACACCACAAGGGACTGTATGTCATCGGAGACGGAAGTGGTATCACACATTCCTTATCCCATGCATCGGCAAGTGGTGTCCACGTTGCAAGACAGATCGCAAAATGAAAGTGAAAATGTATGACCTATGACAGCATTAAGACAGAGTGCAATCATGGAATTGGAAAAGATCCCAGAAGATAAGCTATCCTTTGCAATTCAGATTATGCAGGGGGTAAATGGATGATACAATGATTCCACCCAGGAAAGGAAAGAGGCTTTTGCGAGATTCGAACAGTTACGCAAAAAGGAACGGTTACAGATGATGATGTAGAATTAGCTGCTTATAGGGAAGATAAATATGGTAGATAGAATTCTGATTGATACGAATGTATTACTTGAATTTCTTCTTATATATTTCTGCCGGTGCTATTTTTATAGAATACTGTTCCAAAAATCCAAATATTATGCTATAATCCTAGGTTGTATTAATAGAAACGTGGAAAAATAAACAGAAAGGCAAAAATTCCACCAGATACCGGGATTTTTGAACAGGTAAAGATAAAATGAAACTTGGAATCGTCGGATTACCAAACGTAGGAAAGAGTACATTGTTCAATTCACTTACAAAAGCAGGAGCACTTGCTGCAAACTATCCGTTTGCGACAATTGACCCGAACGTAGGAATTGTTGCGGTACCGGATGAGAGAATCGAGAAGCTTGGAGAACTCTACCACACCAAGAAGGTGACCCCGGCAACGATCGAGTTCGTTGATATTGCAGGACTCGTAAAGGGAGCAAGTAAGGGTGAGGGACTTGGCAATCAGTTTCTTGCAAATATCCGTGAAGTAGATGCGATCGTACATGTTGTACGTTGTTTTGAAGATACGAATATTGTCCATGTAGACGGTTCCATTGATCCGGCGCGTGATATCGAGACGATCAACTTAGAGCTGATCTTCTCTGATCTTGAGATCCTTGAGAGAAGAATCCAGAAGGTGCAGAAGCAGGCACGTATGGACAAGACCCTTGCAAAAGAGATGCAGTTACTTGAGGCAGTCAAGGCGCATCTGGAGGATAACCAGATGGCACGTACCTTTGAGGTGCCGGAAGATGAGGATATGCAGCTCTGGTTTAAGGGATACAATCTGCTGACAGCAAAGCCGACCATTTATGCGGCAAATGTAAAAGAGGATGATCTTGCGGATGACGGAGCTTCGAACCCATATGTTGCAAGTGTACGTGAGATGGCAAAGGAAGAGGGCGCAGAGGTGTTTGTGATCTGTGCGCAGATCGAGCAGGAGCTTGCAGAATTAGATGAGGATGAGAAGGCAGAATTCTTAGCAGACCTTGGTGTGAAGTCTTCCGGGCTTGATAAGTTAGTCGCAGCAAGCTACAGCCTGCTTGGACTGATCTCCTTCCTTACCGCAGGTGAGGACGAGTGCCGTGCATGGACGATCACGAAGGGAACGAAGGCACCACAGGCAGCCGGTAAGATTCATACAGATTTTGAGCGTGGATTTATCAAGGCTGAGGTTGTAAATTATAAGGATCTGTTAGAACTTGGAAGCCTTTCCGCAGCAAGGGAAAAGGGACTTGTCGGAATGGAAGGAAAAGAGTATGTGGTAAAGGATGGAGACGTTATTTTATTCCGTTTCAATGTATAAGACAGGCTGCAACAGGGGATAGAAGTTAGGCAGGAAGAATACAAATGAAGCAGAATAAGAAAAGTGTTGTAGTTTTGGCAAGCATCGGAATGCTGGTTGCAACAGCAATCTGGGGCTTTGCCTTTGTGATTGTAAAAGAAGCCGTGGATGTGATCCCGCCGATCTATATGCTGGCGTTCCGCTTTACGATAGCGGCGATAGCCATGACTGTCTTTTTTATTGGACGGTTAAAGCATCTGACAAAGAGTATCTGGCTGCACGGAGCATGGCTGGGACTCTGGCTGTATCTGGCATATGCGTTCCAGACCTGGGGCTGTCTGTATACAACCGCAGGGAAAAATGCATTTATCACGGTAATCTATGTCGTGATCGTGCCATTTTTGGCATGGCTCTGGTTCCATGAGAAGATTGATGGGTGGAGCATCGTTTCTGCGATCCTCGCACTGCTTGGTGTCGGATTGCTTTCACTGACCGGGATCGACGGTGTGAATAAGGGAGACATCTTAACATTCATCTGTGGATTTATCTATGCAGTGCAGATGGTCTTTGTGGATCGTTATACAAAAAGAGAAGATCCATTGCTTTTAACGCTTGTGATGATGTATGCTTCTTCGGCATTGTCGTGGATCACGGCACCGCTGATCGAAGGTGGATTTCCGGTGGCAGCAACATCACCGGATATGATCATCAGTATGTTATATCTTGGAATCGGAAGCTCCGGAATCGCATTTATTTTACAGAATGTCGGACAGAAGTATACACCGCCTGCGACATCCGCAGTGATCCTGTCGATGGAATCGGTGTTTGGAGTGCTTTCCTCTGTCATATTTCTGAAGGAAAAAATGACTGCGAAGATGATCACAGGCTGTGTGATCATGTTTCTTGCAATTATCATGGCAGAGACAAAGTTTGAATTCCTGCCGTTTGTAAAAAAGAAGGAGGAATCAGATGCTTGACAGATTTTATCCGGACGAGTATATGGATTCGGCTTATGTGATCGATTTTGACCGGTTGTATGAAGCGGGATACCGGGGAGTCATTTTTGATATTGACAACACCTTAGTTCCACATGGAGCACCGGCAGATGAGCGCGCGAAGAAGCTGTTTGCCCACTTAAAAGAGTTAGGCTATCAGTGTATGCTGTTATCGAATAACAAGGAACCGCGCGTGAAGCTGTTTAACGATTCCGTGCAGGTACATTATATTCATAAGGCGGGAAAGCCGTCCGTAAAAAATTATGTAAAGGCAATGGAGATTTTAGGTACAGATACCGGTAACACACTGTTTGTCGGAGATCAGATCTTTACCGATGTCTATGGTGCAAACCGGGCAGGGATACGGACGATTTTAGTAAAACCGATCCACCCGAAGGAAGAAATACAGATTGTTTTAAAGCGTTATCTGGAAAAAATCGTTTTATTTTTTTATAAGAGAAAACAGAAGCGGAACAAAACCAGTAAAAGGAAGGAAAAGTAGAAAATGAAGATCGCAATCGGAAATGATCATGCAGCAGTAGAGATGAAAAAAGAAATCCAGGCATATTTAACAGAGCTTGGACATGAGGTCGTTAATTACGGAACAGATACAACGGAGAGCTGCAATTATCCGGAGTATGGTGAGAAGGTCGGACGTGCAGTAGCAGCCGGAGAGGTAGACTGCGGGGTTCTGATCTGTGGAACCGGAGTCGGAATCTCGATCGCAGCCAACAAGGTGAAGGGGGTGCGTGCGGCAGTATGCTCCGACGTCACGACAGCACATCTGGTAAAAGAGCATAACAATGCCAATATCATTGCATTCGGTGCAAGAATTGTAGGAATCGAAAAAGCAAAGGATATTGTCAAGGCATATCTGGATGCTGAGTATCAGGGCGGCAGACATCAGAAACGGATCGATATGATCCACGAGATCGAGAACCGCTAAGGCTTTTGCAGGTTTTCGGCAAAAAAAGGTTGAAATATAGTTGCATTTATTATAGAATAATGAACAGTGGGTTATAAAATTTCCCAGACAGAGTCTAAGGAGGAATATCGAATGATTTCAGCAGGAGATTTCAGAAACGGAATAACAATCGAATTAGAAGGAAATATCTTTCAGATTATTGAGTTCCAGCACGTAAAACCAGGTAAGGGTGCTGCTTTTGTTAGAACAAAATTAAAAAATATCAAGAGTGGTGGAGTAGTTGAGAAAACTTTCCGTCCTACAGAGAAATGCCCTCAGGCACGAATCGACAGAAAAGATATGCAGTATCTGTACAATGATGGAGATTTATATTACTTCATGGATGTTGAAAACTATGAGCAGATCGCATTAGATACCGCAACGATCGGTGACACCTTAAAGTTCGTAAAAGAGAACGAGATGTGTAAGATCTGTTCCCACAATGGCAACGTATTCGCAGTTGAGCCGCCATTGTTTGTAGAATTAAAGATTACAGAGACAGAGCCTGGATTCAAGGGTGATACAGCTACAGGTGCTACGAAGCCTGCGACAGTTGAGACCGGAGCTACTGTATATGTACCACTGTTCGTAGAGCAGGATGATGTTATTAAGATTGATACAAGAACCGGAGAATATCTCTCCAGAGTTTAAGTAGTGGAAGAAAGAAGGGAGATTCAAAACAGGTTGTTTTGAGTCTCCCTTTTTTGCTGTATAGGAATTCCAACGGAATTTCCTGTACAGCAAAAGCAAGATTGAGATATAAGGACGAAAAGAAAATGAAACTGACCAAAAAGGGAATACGAAACATAAAAATAGTGCTTGCAGCACTCTTTCCGATCCTGCTGTTTTACTTAGAAGCATGCTTCACGTACCATCCGTTTGCCCGGACAAGATGGAAGGCACAGATCCTGAATCTTGTATTTTTAGAACTGGTATTTCTGCTGTTATGGATGATAATAGGGAAATTATCCTGGGCACTGCGGATCGAGACAATATCCGTGCTGGTGATCGGACTGGCGAATTATTATGTGATCTCCTTCCGTGGGAATCCGATTGTTCCGTGGGATATTCTTTCCATCGGGACAGCCGCAAGTGTGGCAGGCGGATACAGCTATGCACTTCCGCTCAAGCAGATCATACTGATCGCTGTATTTCTTATGCTGATCGTGGCAGAGGGATTTTTGGACATCCGGCTCGGCAAGGAAAAGCCAAAGCAGGATGAGAAAAAGCTTGAAAAAAAGATAAGAAAGCTGCATCCGGTACACCGGATCAATGGCTGTAAATGGTATCACCGTCTGGTGATCGCACTTCTTGCACTGGCATCTGTCTGCGGCATGACGTGGGTGGTACAGCAGGACAGCTATGTGAGCCGTCTGGAATTGTATCCGTTTTTATTTACACCGAATGTAATGTATGAACGCAATGGATTTGTAGTTACTTTTTTAATGGATCTGCAGTATATGTCTGTGGAAAAGCCGGAAGGTTATAGTGCAAAGCAGGCAGAGCAGTTGTTAGAAGCGTATCCGGACAGTCATTCATGGACCACACGGGAGCAGCAGACAGATACGAAGGATATGCTTCCGAATATCATCGTTATTATGGATGAGGCCTTTTCCGATGTGGGCGTATTAGATAATTTTACATCCAGTGAGGATTATATGCCGTTTACCCATAAGCTGCAAAAGGGCGCAGACAATACGATTACCGGATATCTGAATGTTTCGGTCAAAGGTGGTAATACTGCAAATACAGAGTTTGAATTCCTGACAGGTTCTACGATGGCATATCTGCCGGCGGGCAGTATCCCGTATCAGCAGTATATTACAAAGGAGCAGCCATCGCTTGCTTCCTATTTAAAAAGTCTTGGTTATGATACGACGGCAATGCACCCATATTATGCATCCGGCTGGAGCAGGGATAAGGTGTATCCGCTGTTTGGATTTGACCGTTTCTTTGATCAGGCGGATTATACTTATGCGGGACGTGTGCGCGGTTATATTGACGATGATTCCTGCGTGGATAAGATAATCGAACAGTATGAGAACAAGGAAGCCGGAAAGCCATCCTTCTTATTTACGGTAACAATGCAGAATCACAGCCCGTATACGGATGGCTATGTCGATCCGGCAGGCAATATCAGTGTCAGCGGCAGCATGTCCGCGTCCTTATCGGAATATCTGACCCTGATTAAAAAGTCAGATGCTGCCTTAGAAAAGCTGATCACATACTTTGAAGATCAGGAGGAGCCTACGGTGATCGTATTCTTTGGCGATCATCAGCCGACAGATACGGTGGTTTCTTCGATCTATGACATCAATGGACGCTCGGTGCAGGACTTAACGACCGAAGAAGAGGCGAAGCGGTATGAAGTGCCGTATGTGATCTGGGCAAATTATGACATCCCGGAGGAAAGCGGGGCAGATACCAGTGCCAATTATCTTGCGGCGGATACGCTGCGTGCAGCCGGTGTGCCGCTTGCAGACTATCAGAACTATCTGTTGAAGCTTCAGGAGAGTTATCCCATCATCTCAGCGCAGCGGACGGTGGATGCAGAGGATGAAGTGGTATCCGGTAAAAACGAAGAGCTTTTGCAGTATCAGATGCTGCAATACTATTTATTATTTGACAAAAAGGAAGATTGACCATGAGAGAGTGGATTTATAAGAAAATCGAATCGGATAAGATCATTCTGGTGATTGCTTTTTTGCTCCCGTTTCTGATAATGGCGGGCGTGTGCATCTATCACGGCATCTATCCATTTGGCGACCGGTGCTTTTTACATATTGATATGTATCATCAGTACTGTCCGTTTACTGCGGAGTTTTTGCATAAGTTAAAAACAGGAAGCTCCCTGATGTATTCCTGGAATCTTGGCCTTGGTTCAGACTTTGTCGCACTGTATGCGTATTATCTGGCAAGTCCGATGAACTGGTTGGTATTTCTGGTTTCTCCGGAACACACCATCGAGTTTATGACGATGCTTATCATCGTAAAAATCGGATTGTCCGGTTTCACATTTGCGTATTATCTGAAAAAGCATTATCAGACAGACGGCTATCTGGTCGTTCTTTTTGCAGTGTTTTATGCATTATCCGGCTTCACCTGTGCCTATAACTGGGACATTATGTGGTTAGATGGTGTCTGGCTGGCACCGCTTATCGTGCTTGGACTGGAACGGCTGGTCTACGAGAAAAAGTGCGTGCTCTATTTTGTGACACTGGCACTGTCGATCTTTTCGAATTATTATATTTCGATTATGATCTGCATTTTTCTTGTGATCTATTACTTTATACTGATGCTTGAAAAAACCGGGAAAAAGGAATTCTTTCAGACATCTATCCGGTTCGGCATCTATTCCCTGCTTGCAGGTGGAACGAGTGCGGTGCTGTTATTCCCGGAGATTAAGATACTTGCGATCAGTGGATCGGGCGGCATTGATTTCCCGGAGACAGTGGAGTGGTATTTTTCCTTTTTATCGGAGTTGGCAAGAAGCTGTCTGAATGTAACGGTCTGTACGACGACCGGAGACTGGCCGAATCTTTACTGCGGCTGTGCCGTACTTTTACTGATCTTTGTCTATCTGATGAATAAGAAGATCAGCTGGAAAAAGAAGCTGGTACGTCTGTTGTTCTTAGGATTCTTTTTACTGAGTTTTTCGAATAATGTATTGACCTTTTTCTGGCATGGATTAGACTTCCCGGATGGACTTCCATCCCGTCAGACCTTTTTGTATATCTTTTTACTGCTTACGGTCTGTTTTGAGGCAGTGCATGAGAAGGAAGGAATCCGTCCAATCAGTGTCGGGATCAGTCTGCTGCTTGGTATGGGATTGTTAGTGCTTTTTGCGGTATTTACCGATACAACGCTCGTTTCTATGAATTCGATCGTTATTACGGGTGTGCTGCTTGGTGCATATGCACTGGTGCTTGTTTTTGCGATCGGAAAGGATCGGATGATGCAGATGATCAGCTGGGTCTTTGCTTTTGTACTGGTGATCACGGAAGCCTTTGTGAATCTGAATGCTACCAGTGTACAGACCACCAGCCGGACGAGCTATACGGCAAATCTGGATGCGTATCAGGAACTGACGGATCAGGCCAGGGAAGACAGCGACGGATTTTACCGGATCGATAAGTATAACCGTCTGACGAAAAATGAAGCTGCGTTAAGCGGCTATCCGTCGGCTTCGATCTTCTCATCCCTGATGAATATCAGTGTGGCAGACTTCTACCGTGGTGTCGGTATGGAGGGTGGAAAGAATTTTTACTGCTATAATGGTGCAACACCACTGCTTTCTGCGATGCTTTCCGTAAAGTATCTGATGACAGAAAGTGCATATGAGGACAGTCCGCTAAGAAAGCTGGTTGGAACAAGCGGAGATATGAATCTGTACGAGAATAAATACAGTCTGCCGCTTGGTTTTATGCTGGATGATGAAGTGGAGCGGACTTGGGATTATACATGGGGAACGTCGATTGATGTCCAGAATATGCTGGCGAAAAAGCTTGGCGCGGCCGAAGATCTGTTTACACCGGTCGATACAGATGTAAAGCATGGAGAGACCAGTATCTATGTGGACCATGACAGTTATCTGATGGGATATTATACGCAGAAGTCGGCAAAGACGATCACCGCAGACTACGGATATAAGACGCGGACATTTTCAAAGACGGATCATGTCTATCTGTTAGATCTTGGCTGGTGTACGGCAGGAACTACGATCAAGATCACCGGAGAGGGTACCAGCCTGATCCAGTTACAGGCATATGAGATGAATCTCGACAGTATGGATACGGCATACCAGACACTTGCGGCTCAGACGATGGAGTTAGATGTGCAGACAACGACCTCGATACAGGGACATATCGATGTGAAAAAGGCGGGAAATCTGATCCTCTCAATACCGGCAGAAGAGGGCTGGACTGTTTTCGTGGATGGCAAAGAGACAGAAACAGAGAAGTTTGGAGATGCTTTCTTCTCGATCCCGTTGACCACTGGTTCGCATACGATCACGATGCAGTACCATACACCGGGTCTTACAGCAGGAGGAGCAGTTTCACTTGGCTGTATCGCAGTCTTTTTACTGATCACTTTTGTAAAAAGGAAACGCAGAAAAAGACGGATACAGGATCAGGTGCCGGAAGAGTCTGAAGTATAGGGCAAAAAAGAGCGTTACCATTCAGTGATCGTATGGAAAAAGGCAAAGGATTCCGTCACGGTTGTGGAAGGAAACTATAATTCCTCCGTGCATTGGGGACGTGAAATCACCAGAAGTGAATTAAAGGCAGAAGGTTTTTATGTGGATTCACGTTATTAGTATTATACAAAGAAAAGGTCTATCTTGTCGGAGCAGGATAGACTTTTGAGATTCCTATTCGATAATCATTGACGAACACGCCCGTTGCCCATCGTTTGATAATGTGTTATACTTGTGCCATACAATGTAGACATAAGGAGAAGCGTTGAAATGAACAAAGGCAAAATTCGTACAAGGAGACTTACAATCCGCGCGAAAATCCTGATTCCGTCGATCATAATCGTTGTACTCGTCTGTGGTTTGATGGGATACAATTCCTACATGCGTTTTGAGGAAAGCATGGTGAGGATGGGTGTTGAGGAAGCAGACATGGCGGCAACGATCGTTGCGGATTCGCTGGATGCCAATCTGGTATCCGAAGTGACGGTAGGATCGGAAGGTACGCAGGTCTATCAGAATCTGCAAGGAGATCTCAGAAAAAAGCAAAAAGCATGCGGAATCGCTTTTTTATACACATTGTATACGGACGGAAAGAAAGTGTATTATGGTGTGGATTCGGACGAGGATGCGGCAAAAGTCGGTGATGAATTTGCGGATTCATATGCGGAACTGGAGCCGGTGTTCGGTGGAAAGGAATACATTCAGGATTACATCGACCACACGGAAGACGGAGATCTGATTACGGTATACAAGCCTATTGAGGACAATGCAGGCAAGGTTGTTGCAATACTTGGATGCGATTATGACGCGTCATCGATTGCAGCAGAATCACAGGAGGCGGTTGCCCGGACGTTACAGATCGGAGGCATCTGTCTGCTTCTGGCAATCCTGATTCTGACGATTATCGTTAGCAGGATTACAAAGGGACTGATGCAGGTAAATGCGAAGATTTATGATCTGGTACATAATGAGGGGGACCTGACACAGAAACTGGATGTCAGAAGCGGGGATGAGCTGGAACTGATTGCGGGCAATGTGAATGAGTTGTTAGCGCATATCCGCAAGATTATGATCGGAATTTCGTCCGGATCCATGCGGCTTATGTCTACTTCCCGCAAAATGGTGGATCATCTGAGCTCTGCGGATGAAAGCATTACCGATGTATCGGCAACGATGCAGGAGATGAGTGCGGCGATGGAGGAAACGACTTCTTCACTCAATCAGATCACGGAGGCAATTGATGAAATCTATTCATCGGTAGAGCGTATTGCAGGCAATGCGGATGCCGGAAAAGTCTCTTCTCAGGAGATGGAGAGCCGTGCTTCCGGGGCGAATGATGCAGCAGCGGAGGGAGAGAAGAAAGCAAACATTGAGACCGAGAAGATGGTGGCTTCTTTAAATGAGAAGATTGCAAAGTCCAAATCGGTGGAACAGATCGAGGTTCTGACTTCCAACATTATCGAGATTACGGAACAGACCAATCTTCTTGCGCTGAATGCAAGTATTGAAGCGGCACGCGCAGGGGAAGCAGGACGCGGCTTTGCGGTGGTTGCGGATGAGATCGGAAAGCTGGCAGGTAATTCTGCGGATGCCGCAGCAAAAATCCGCCAGGTGAGTGCAGAGGTCATTCAGGCAGTGGATGAACTGGCAGAGGGATCGCAGCAGATGATCGAATTTGTCCGCAATTCCACAGAGGAAGGCTTCGGAGGTCTTGTTGCAACGAGTGAAAATTATGCGACCGATGCGAATGCGATGCGTGCGATAATGGAGCAGTTCGCGCAGACTGCGGAAGAACTTCGCAGCACGATGGATGGCATCCGTGAATCCATTTCCGCGGTCAACATTGCCGTGGAAGAGAGTGCCAAAGGCATTGCGGGAGTTTCCGAGTCTTCCGTACAGCTTACCGGTAACGTCAATGATATCCAAAGCGAGGCATCCGACAACAATGGTATCGCAGAGGATCTGGCAACGGAAGTCGGCAAATTCAAGCTTGAGTAGAGCTTATATAAAGATGGGGAACTAAACCAATTCCCGAATAGAAAAATCGCTCAGACCGTGAGGTTGAGCGATTTTTTGTTTAAGCAAAAAGTGCGGATTCACTTTCTCTTTTTGGGTTACTGTTTAGTGATTAGCCAAAGCCAATAAAATCTAAGGGTGCAGAAAATGTGTTGTTAGATTGTAACAGCCTTTCGTTTGCCATTAATGTTACTTACTGTAGCATCAGAATATAAAATATCTGCGTATGTAAGTAATGAAAAATCTTGGCACGTTCAGCTTCAGTATTTGCTGAAAATTCAGAAGAAAGGTTGCATATCGTACCAGTAGAAAGATTAACGACACCCTTTGTGTCGCAGATTAAAGATAAGAAGATACAGGAGGTTCTTTTGACACAGATTAGAGCACTTATATATGTGTAGTGCTACAAAAAAAAGTTGTTCCAAAAA
>ERZ1034873.90-NODE-90-length-55186-cov-5.650777_pt1 | contig 55186 bp, 50 predicted proteins | sample MGYA00520689_ERZ1034873 | MGnify/ENA primary metagenome ERZ1034873 (study PRJEB33766, sample SAMN09781722) | gut metagenome | biome: gut microbiome | host: Homo sapiens | place: Madagascar | study: EMG produced TPA metagenomics assembly of the PRJNA485056 data set...
CCGGAATACTCGGGGCTTCCCTTGCGGTCGACCACCCCCACCTCCAGTTTCACCTTCGCGGGCGCACCGTACAAAAAGCTGTGGAAATCCTTCATCCTCACTGTCGCGGTTCCGTCATCCGCGAAGTCCGCGCCAAGCTCCTCAAGAGTCCCGATGCGGCCGTTCATCTGGGCTCCCATTTCCGTCCGGAGAACCGCATAGACCCTCTCATCGGGCGAGAGCGGTGGCGTGCCCCGGACACTGACCACCATATCACGGCCGTCCATATCCGCGGACAGCACACTGAAGGCGCCGTTGTCCGCCCCTGTCCTCGCCTTCTCGACAAGGGTCGTCGTCCACGGCAGAAGCAGCTTGTTCCAGTTGCTGTCGACCACAAACCCCTCCGGAACCCGCCTCTCCGCAATCATCTCCTTCATGCTTGCGGCAACTGTCGACTCGGTCTTGAGCGGCACCCCACGCCTGGCATAGAATCCCCGAATGTCGCGGATCTCGGGAGACTCAAGAAACTCGTCAAGCTCCAGCTCTCCGGCAATCTTGATTACAGAGAGATAGCTGCCCGAAACAAACTTCACGGCTATCGTATTGGTCCCCTTGCGGAGCCTTCCCTTTAAGACATAGTCCAGAACCGAAGGCGGCGAAAGGACATTGCCCGTCTGCATAGTCGAGAATATCTCCATTCCATTGAGATTGCACGCAAACCACCAGTCTGCGCCGATTCCAAGGGAGTACCCGCAATCGGAATCGGATTCCAGCTGCGCAAAGAGCCAGTAGCAGGTCAAGGGTTTCCTTTCGCCGAAGACCTCCGCCATGTCGAACCCGTTCTCCGAAATCTCCGCTCTCCTCCCCGCGACTCCGCCGAATGTCACGGGAATCGTCTCGAGCTCCGACGGATCCGGAACATAGTCTTTGGGGACTCCTTCGAATATTGTCCACTGAGTCGGAAGCCGGGGAGTGGACGCGATAAGCGCAAGGGTCGCGAGGAGGGCGAGGATGAGGATGCTTTTCTTCATGATTGTCTGCTCAATATCTGTGCTTCCCTTCATTTGGGCGAATAGGGGAGCGATGGAGCCCCGGGGAGCCGTCAGAACTCCTCCTTGTCCGCGAAATCGAATTTGACGGCGGTCTTCCAGCCGTCTCCGGAGAGTTGCATTTCCTTGACGAACCAGAGTCCGTTCTTGAAGCGTTTCGCGCCCTTGAGGACGAGTTTGCGCCAGGGCTTCCTTTCGCCGACGCGATACCATTCCGCCTCCATTGGGAAGCCGTTCTCCGCCTCGAACCACACGTTGACCGTCTCCTTGCCGTCAGGGGATATGAGTTTAAGGACACGGCACTTCTGCCATCTGCTTGACGAGCGCGGGAGTTCCTCGACGAAATCCCAGAAGATGAATGCGAAGGAGAGGTCCTCCGGCCTCACGCCGAACTCGAAGAGTCCTGGCGCCACCTCATCTTCGGGCAAGTCGAGATGCTGTGCGGTCTTTCCGACGGTATCCCGCATCATCTCCAGTCCGTAGAAATTGTTTTCATTGAGAGTCAGCTGGGCGTACATCGCCTCTGAAGTGAAAGAGACCTTCAGGCGGAGCGTCCCCTCGATCTTCGGCTTTCCCTTGCGGCTTGAGACCAGCCGTCCCGTCGCCTCTCCCCACGCCTCCTGTTCCAGTGGGCGTCGGAGCTGTTCGAGGAAATCGCGGGGGGGCAGTTCCTGTGCGACGGATGTCAGCGCCAGGGCTGTTGCCAGAAGAAGTACGAGGAATCTACGCATCGTTGATGTCTATTCGGCGGGAGTCTCTTCGGGGGCGGCTGGTGTTTCGGCGGGGTTGCATTCAGCGGGGGTGTCGGCGGGCATCCTGGCGTCCTTGGCCGCCTTGACGGCCTCCTGTGCCTCGAGGATTGCGGCCTCCTGCTCTGCGATTGCGGCCTTTGCCGCCTTGTGGTTCTTCCATGCGCGGCATCCAAAGTAGCTTCCCAGCGCCAGGACGACCAGGAGGAGAATCCAGGCGATAGCGTTGAGGAACCTCTTGCGCGGTGTGCCGTGTGCATTGGCGGGGAAGCGGCCGCCGCGGGAGAATGTCCTTCGCTGCTTGTGTGAGAGCCTCATGCGTGCGTTGATTGCCCAGCCGTTTCCTTCGAGGAGGCTTGAGAGATCCTGGCGGCGGAGCCGCAGGAGCGCCAGCATGACGATTGGCGCCACGAGGGCGGCCGCCACGCACAGCAGCGAGATCAGGATTGCCAGCCCGCTCATGTCGGCGAGGGTTTTGCAGATGAATGCGAGTGCGGACGAGAGTGCGGCGAATGCGATGCCCAGCCCCATGAACATCCCGGCCTTGTCCCCCTTGGCGGCGGGAACCGCAGCCGTCGTCGCGGCGGCAGTCGCCTTCGGGTCGTTGATGAATCCGGCCATCTTGCCGGTGATGACCCCTTCGGAGCTTGTGGACATGGCGGCCACCTTGTCTTCGGCCATCTTGCCGAACTTTGCGAAGGGCGCCAGGACGGCCTCCTTTAGGCAGACGGGGTTTTCGATCACCTTGACCACCTTCGCATTGAAGGTGAGCCCGTCGGGTGCGAAGAAGATTCCTCGCTTTCCATCCACCAGGTTTCCCTTGTCCCCGATTGTAACCGGCGCGCAGAGAGTCTGGACTGGATTCGTGTCCACTTCGACATAGATGAGGAAGAGTCCGCTGTTTGCGGCGAAGGCCGAATGCGCCCCCAGGTCGTTGACGGGGAAGGTGAGATTGAACCAGCGTCCGTCGATGACGATTCGCCCGCGTTCGAAGAGCGTGGTGGACTCCTTTCGCTTGTACAGTCCCGGGAAGCTGATGAAGTTGTTCGCAATCTGCACGAGCCACTTCAGGTAGAGGATTGCCTGCTCCACATTTCCGGCCTCCTTGAGGATTTCCGCGACGGCCAGGTCCTTCCTTTCGAGCGCAGCCGCCTCCTCCAGCAATCCCTTCACCTTGAGGTGCCCTTCGAGGCGCGCCGGGTCGATTCCCGCGCAGATGCCGCCCTTGCGGGAGTCGACATACGCCTTGTACCCGCTGAAGACAGCCTTCACCTTCTCCCACATTTCGGGGGTGACCTCCTTCGCATCCGCGCCCAGCACCGGCAGGACGATCCGTTTCACCACCGAGCACCACCATCCCCGGTAGAGTGGATTGATGAATTCAGGTGCGTCAGTGAGGATGGCCGCCCTGCCCTCCGGCTGCACTATCGGCATAGCCTTGAGGTGGGACTCGACGCCTGGCCATGACGAAGGGTCCACGCTGCCTGGCTTGCCGTCGTTCTCCAGCACCTTTCCATGGAAGCGCGTATCGAAGTCCTGGAGATCGCAGAGCTTGAAGAACTCATCCACCAGCCCTGCATTCGCCTGGATTAGCGCGAAGTTGTCGGCGGTCTCTCCCCCAAAGGGAAGGATTTCGGAGGTGCCGGCGCCCTCGGGAAGCTCTCCGGCCTTCAGCCACGCAAGATAATCGGGAATCGCCGCCAGGAAATCCTTGAACTGGGACAGGGTCAAGCCCTGGGTGCCGTCCAGGTCGGTCGACCCGCCTGTCGCCTTTACGCCATCCTCGATGAAGGCCCGCAGCGCGGCCGTAAGCTCGGGGGAGGAAGCCTCGCCGCAGGCCAGCAGCGAAATCACGCCGTCACCGTTCAGCGGGCGGCTCGTCAGAATCTTCTGGAACTCCCTGACCTGGTCCAGGGTGATGTAGCTCTTCTCCTGAATCGCCAGGTCGTTGAGAATATACTCGGCGGAGTGTCGAATTTGTCCAGCAGTGTCCGAATCTGTCAATTTATCCAGATAGAGTTTTCCATCGAAGGAATCATTGATAGCCTCTCTGTCGGCGTAGACATCCAGGAGCCACTTGATTGCCTCCTTTACGGACTCCGTGGTGATTGAGCCGAGCTTGACTGCATCGATATATCCGAGCACCTTTGGGTCGCAGGTATATGCGTTGACGGGTGCGCTCATTGCGACCCACAGTGCGTCGTCGAGTCCCAATGCGTCCGCCAGGTCGTTTCCGTTATTGATGACGAGCTGGTATGCCGCTCCTACCTTTTTGAATTCCATGGATTATTTCAGCAGTTGGGTTGTGAATTAGTCAAGTTCCACGACTTCCTGGTATTGTGCGACATGTGCGTTCCAGCCCTTGTGTTCTTCGATTATGTCCCGGAGTGCGTTAGCGCCGTCTGGTTCCCCGTGTGTCACGAAGACCTTTTTCGGGGTTCCCTCGATCATGTCCATCCACCTGAGCAGTTCCTTTTGGTCGGCGTGTGCCGAGAACCCGTTGATTTTCGCGATTCTTGCATTCACCTCGTATTCCTCGCCCAGGATTCTGACCTTTTCGGCTCCTTCGAGGATTTCGCGTCCAAGGGTATTTGCCGCCTGGTATCCGACGAAGAGGACTGTGGACTCCTTTCTGCCGATGTTGTGTGTCAGGTGGTGTTTGATGCGGCCGCCCGTGCACATTCCGGAGCCGGAGATGATGATTACCGAGCCCCGGATGTGGTTGATTGCCTTGGATTCACGGGAACTCCGCACGGTGGTGACGTTTGAGACGCGGAGCACGCGAGCCAATTTGATTGTGTCGGAATCGAAGAGATATGGGTGGTGGACGAAGACGGTGCTGACCTTTGCGGCCATGGGGCTGTCGACGAAGATTCTCAGGTTTGGAATCTTGTTTTCGGAGGAGAGCAGCGCCAGGAAATAGAGGAGTTCCTGGGTGCGTTCGACTGCGAATGACGGGATTACGATATTGCCGCCGGCCTCAGTCGTGGAATTGATGATTTCGGCGAGTTCGCCGGGAATGTCGCTTGTCTGTCCATGCAGTCGGTTTCCGTATGTGGATTCCACGAGGAGGTAGTCGGCGGGGCCCACCGGGGACGGGTCCTGGAGGATTGGCATGTCCCAGCGACCCACGTCTCCCGAGAAGACGATTTTGCGTGTCTCGTTCCCCTGGGTGATTGTGACGCGGCATGCTCCGGCGCCGAGGATGTGCCCCACGTTGATGAACTCGATCCTGACCCCTTCGCCAATCTCCTGGGGCCTTCCGTATTCGACGGGGACGAAATACTGGACCACGTCGGCCGCCTCCTCCGCCGTGTAGAGTGGCTCCTCCTTGTGGGGCCCCTGCCGCCCTTCACGCTCGTGGCGGAGCCTCTTGAACTCTGCGTCCTCCTCGTTGATCTTTCCGCAGTCCTCCATCACGATTCTTGCGATTTCCGCGGTGGGGCTGGTGCAGTAGATTGGTCCCGTGTAGCCGTTCCTGACGAGCCTTGGGAGTCGTCCGCAGTGGTCCAGGTGTGCGTGTGTCAGGATGACTGCATCCAGCTTGTATGGCGAGACTGGGAAGTTCTCCCAGTTTCTGCCCTTGAGGTCGTGTTCCTGGTACAGGCCGCAGTCGACCATGATTTTCATGCCGTTGGCCTGAAGCAGATAGTTGGAACCGGTAACGTTTCCGGCAGCGCCGTAGAATCCGAGTTTGATATCCATGGTCTCTTATGCTCCTATTGTTATGGGAGGCGCCGGGCATTCCTGTCGGCCTGGCGCGGGTGTTATGGTCAGACAGGTCTTAGCCGTGCCTGTGGCGGGCGCATCCGATGTCCGCGGGAAACAGGTTGAATATAACCCGATGCACCTGCCTATTCGCGCTTGTGCGAGAGAAAGTATTCGATGGAATCCTGGAGTGCCTGCCAGGCGGCCTCGATGATGTTTTCGGAGAGCCCCACCGTGCCCCACTCCTGCTGCCCGTCGGTGGAGTCGATGAGGACCCGGGTGTGGGCGGCGGTGCCCACCGTGCCGTCGATGATGCGCACCTTGAAGTCTCGCAGACGCATCCTGTTGACCTCGGGGAAGAATGCGGCCAGGGTCTTTCGGAGGCACTTGTCAAGCGCATCGACGGGGCCTTCCCCTTCGGCGGCGGTGATTTCCGACTCCATACCGTTCACGCGCACCTTCAGGGTGGCGGCGGAGAGGCACTTCTCCCCGGGGCCGCGCTTTTCGATGATGACGCGGAAGCCGTCCAGGACGAATGGCGGCTCCTTCGTCGAGAGGGAGCGTTCCAGCAGCAGCTGGAATGACGCGTCGGCCGCCTCGAAGGCATATCCCTCGGCCTCCTTGCGCTTCAGCTCCGCAAGGAGCGCCTTCGCCTGCCTGGAATCCAGTTCGAATCCCAGCTCCTTCGCCTTGAGGGCAATCGTCCTGGAGCCGGAGAGTTCCGAGAGCAGGATGCGGCGGTGGTTGCCGACTGCCTCCGGCGGAATCTGTTCGAAGGAGGCGGTGGTCTTGGTGACCCCGTCGACATGGAGGCCCGCCTTGTGTGCGAAGGCATTCGCCCCCACGTATGGCTGCTGTGGCTGTTCGCGCACCACGGTGATTTCGTAGAAGAGGCGCGAGAGCATGGTGAGCTGATTCACCTTCACCTGTTCCGAGAGCCTGAAGCCAGGCATCTTCATCGCAACAGCGGGGATGATCGAGCAGATATTCGCGTTGCCGCAACGCTCGCCAAAGCCGTTGACCGTGCCCTGGACGATGCTGCATCCCGAGCGCAGCGCGGTCAAGGAGCCTGCGACTGCGCAGTCGGAGTCGTTGTGGCAGTGGATTGCCAGGGCAGTCCCTTCGGGGAGCCCGCTGGCCAGCTCCTGGGTGATGTCCCCCAGGTCGTATGGGAGCGTTGCGCCATTGGTGTCGCAGAGCGCGATGCAGGACGCCCCTGCGTCAAGGGCGGTCTTCAGGACATCCAGGACATATCCGGCGTCGTCCCTGTATCCATCGAAGAGGTGTTCCGCGTCGAAGAAGACCTCCTTTCCGGCCTTTCGGAGGAATTCCACCGAGCCCCGTATCATCCTGAGATTCTCCTCGGGGGAGATTCCGAGGACATCCCGGACCTGCCTCAGGGACGCCTTTCCCACGAGCGCCACGACGGGGGCGCAGCATTCCGCGAGCGTCCTTAGCCCCTGGGAGTCCCCTGGCTCTGCGCCGGGGCGGTGTGTGCTTCCGAAGGCGACCAGCTTCGCATTCTTGAAGCTCACCTTCGCCAGTTCCTCATAGAGGCTCGTGTCCTTGGGATTCGAGCCTGGCCATCCCGCCTCGATGTAGTCCATCCCGAAGTCGTCCAGCGATCTGACCAGATGCAGCTTGTCCTGGAGGGAGTAGTTGATTCCTGGTCCCTGTGCGCCGTCGCGCAGCGTGCAGTCGTATAGCTTGATTGTCTTTTCGGCTGTCATGGTGGCAATCGGGTGGATTTGGTGGATTATTGGCCGTCTGTCAGAGCGTGGTGCCTGGCCGTGGCGGCGCGGCGTGTTGTTTCAGAGTCTCTATTACGCTTTTTGCGAGCACGGGTCCCAGTCCTGGAACCTTTGCCGCAAGCTGTGACGGCGTCAGCTCCAGGATGCGCTTCACGGAGCCGCACGCCTTCAGAATCGCGGCCTGGCGGCGTTCCCCCACGCCTGGAATCTCCCCCAGGACCGACTCCTTGATTCGGGTGATGCGCAGCTGCCGGTTGTAGCCGTTCGCCCAGCGGTGCGCCTCGTCGCGAATCGCCTGCAGCAGCCTGAGCCCCGGGTTGTCCCGTGGCAGTTCCAGCGGTTCGGGGCGATGTGGGATTACGACCAGTTCGTATTGCTTCGCCAGTCCTATGAATGGAATCTTCAGGCCAAGTTCCTCCCAGACGCCTATTGCGCATCCGACCTGTGGCGCGCCGCCGTCGAGGACGACGAGGTCCGGGAGCGGGAGTCCTTCCCGGAGGAGGCGGCCGTATCTTCGTGTGAGGACCTCCCGCATGAAGGCGGTGTCGTCGGTGGCCTCCGGGGTTCTGATGCGGTATCGCCGGTATTCGCTTGTGGAAGGTCTTCCATCCCTGAAGAGCACCATTGACCCCACGGCGAGGGTTCCCGAGATGTTGGACATGTCGAAGCACTCCATGTATCTTGGGAGGACATCGAGGCCGAGCGCTTCGCGCAGCGCCTCCATTCCGGCGGAATTCACCTCCGGGCTTGTGCGCCGGGCAATGGTCTGGTTGATGAACCTGCGGGTCGGCTCCAGGACGGTGCGAATGTGCCCCATCATGTCGCGCCAGCGGGCGGCATCCTCGAAGTCAAGGCGGGAGGAGGCATCCCGCATCTTCTCGTCAAGCTCGCGGAGCACCTCCCGGGCGGGCTCCTCGCCGCGAAGCACCGAAAGCGCGGATTCGACGCGCCGTCCATACTCCTCCCGTGAGATTGCGCCGACGCAGGGAGCCGTGCATTCCCTCAGGACATCCTGGAGGCAGTGGCGGTGGTTCTCCTCCCCGGGGGACGCGCACTGGCAGGAGCGCAGCCCGAAGCGCACCTCGAGATACCGTATCGTCTCCTTGAGGGCGTATGCGTGGGGGAACGGGCCGAAGTAGAGGCAGTTGTCGTCCTTCCGCAGGCGGTCGAAGAAGAAGTGCGGAAATTCCTCGGCGGGGTTCATTCCCACCAGGAGATACCGCTTGTCGTCCCGCAAATCCACATTGTATCGCGGGTTGTACTGTTTGATGAACTGGGCTTCGAGCAGGAACGCCTCCGACTCCGTGTCGACGGGGAAGATGTCGTATGAGGCAATCGAATGGATGAGCGCCCGGCGGCGCGGATCCTCCTTCAGCGCAGTCGAAGGCATGAAATACGAGCGCATCCGGTTCCGGAGATTGCGCGCCTTCCCGACGTAGATGACCTCCCCCGCCTTGTTCCTGAATACGTAGACTCCAGGAGTCTTGGGAACATCCTGCGAGCGGAAAACTGGGGTGTCGCCAGAGGGATTCACGGCTTCATGCAGACAACGTCCTCGGGTTCAACGGAGAGGCGTCGGCTCTCCCCCTTTTCGAGTGGCGCCCTTGGGTTCAGCTGGTAGAACCTGACTTCGCCGCCGGCCGCGTCCCCCGCGATTGCCTCGGAGAGTTCGCCGAGATATTCGGCGTTGAGGACAGTGACGTCGAAGGAGTTTTCGCGGGGTTCTTTTCCGTCAAGGAGCGCGAGCGCCTCGGGCCGGATTGAGACCATCACCCTGTCTCCGGCGGCGACGCCCTCGGGGATGACGGAACTCCGCAGGTCTCCAAGGGGCGTGCGGACAATCCCGTCGCCCTCCGACCCCTCCAGGAGGACTCCCTCCCGCAAATTGGTTTCACCAATGAAGCCGGCCACGAAGACCGTGGCCGGGCGGCGGTAGATTTCCTGGGGCGTGCCAACCTGCTCGATTCTGCCGGCACGGAGGACTGCGATCCGGTCGCCCATGGAAAGCGCCTCGGCACGGTCGTGGGTCACATAGATGGCCGTGAGGCCGTTGTCCTTGCAGATGCGGCGTATCTCCAGGCGCATGTCCCGGCGGAGCTTCGCGTCAAGGTTCGCCAGCGGCTCGTCCAGCAAAAGGCCGCCCGGATGGACGACGAGCGTCCTCGCAAGCGCGACCCGCTGCTGCTGGCCGCCGGAGAGCTGGTTCGGCCTGCGGTCGGCCAGCTCCTCGATCTGGAGCTCCTTCAGCACGCGTTCCACGCGGCTGTCGCGCTCTGAGGCGGAGAGCCCCTTCCTCATCTCAAGGCCAAAGGAGACATTTTGGCGGACGGTCAGGTGGGGGAAGAGGGCGTATCCCTGGAAGACCATCGCCGTGTCCCGTTCGCTGGCGGGCAGGCCGCCGACGGGCTTGCCGCCAAGGAGGACCTCTCCCGAGGTGGGCTTTTCAAAGCCCCCAATCGTCCGCAGGAGCGTTGTCTTTCCGCATCCCGACGGTCCCAGGAGGAAGAAGAGTTCTCCGTCCTCGATGGTCAGCGATAGGTCGTCCAGCGCCAGGGCGTCGCCGTAGCGTTTTGTGAGATGTTCGACGCGGATCTGCATTCTGCTCGCGCGGCGCGTGGGGTGGGAGGCGCGCCTCCCCTGCCCGCGGAATTGCTAGAAGACCTTTCCCGTGTCCCTGTCGGCGATGCGGTACGCCTCGATGTGGAGTTCGGGGGATGCGTTGAAGGTGAGCTGTCGGTTGTACTCGGCGGCCATCGCGTTCATCACCTTGTGGTCCGCGGTGCGCAGACGCTCCAGAATCTTCGGGTGGACGGTGATGACGAAGTGCTGCACGTCCTTCTTGCGGGCAAGAAGTTCGTTGAGGCGGCGCTGGATTTCGACGGAGACGCTGGTGGCGGTCTTGATGAGGCCGCGGCCCTTGCAATACGGGCAGTCCTCGTAGATTGTGCTCTCGAGGGACTCGCTCTCGCGCTGGCGGCTCATCTCAAGCAATCCAAGCCCGCTGATGGGGTAGAGCTTGATTCTGGCATGGTCCTCGGAGGTGTATTGCTTGAAGGCGCGGTAGACGGCCATCTGGTCCTTGCGCGAACGCATGTCAATCAGGTCCAGGACAACCAGGCCGCCAATGTTGCGCAGGCGAAGCTGCCGCGCAATCTCCTTGACTGCCTCCATGTTGGTCGCAAGGATGGTCTCGGGCTGATCCTTGCCGGAACGGTTCTTGCCGGTGTTGACGTCAATCGCGATCAGCGCCTCCGTCTCGTCAATGCACAGGTAGCCGCCGCTGGGCAGGGGCACCTTCCGGTTCGAAATCCCCTCAATCTGCTGGCTAATCCCGTATTTGATGAAAATCGGGGTGGGGTTGGAGTAGAGCTTGACCTTGATGGAATCCTGGCGGTCAAAACGCTGCAGCATCTCCAAGGCCAGGTTGTAGGCCTCCTTGGTGTCGCAGACGATTTCGTCGATGTCCTGGGTCAGGTTGTCGCGGAGCGTACGCTCCACAAGAGCAGGCTCCTGGTAGACGCAGACGGGGGCGCGGCGCTTCGCGGCAGTCTCCTCGGCCTTGCGCCAGGCGTCCAGCAGCATCTCCAGGTCACGCTGGAAGTGCTCCTTCTTGAGACCCACGCCCTCGGTGCGGCAGATGACGCCCATGTTCGGGGGCAGAATCGTCCGAATCATCTGCTTCAGACGGCTTCGTTCCGCCTTGTCCTCGACACGGCGGGAGATGCCGACATGGGGGCAGTTTGGCAGAAGAACGAGGTATCTTCCTGGAATCGAGATATTTGTGGTGACGCGGGCGCCCTTGGTGCCAATCGGCCCCTTCGTGACCTGCACCAAAATCTCCTGGTCGACCTTGAAGAGGTTCGGAATGTCCTCGACGGTCGGCCCCTTCTTCTCGGGCTTCTTTGCCTTCTCCTGCTTCTGCTTCTCCTGCTTCGCAGGCTGCTGGGGCTGGGGCTTGACGCCGGAAGAGGGCTTCGAGTCGGAGGTCAGGGGAAGCAATTCGTTCTTGCCGGAGTTCACGGAAAGCGGAGTCCCCTTCTTGACGTCCTTCTTCGGCTGCTGCTTCGCAGGACGGGGGCCGCCCTTCAATCCGGGAAAGAAGAACTCAAGCAGACGGCGGAAGACGCCTGGCTTGCGAGGCCCGGAGGGACGGACTTCGCCGGCCTGGGGAGCGCCCTGCCCCGAATTGTCACGGCCGCCACGACGGCGACGACGGCGATGGCCGCCGCCGGCATTGCCGCCATCGGCGGCACGCCCCTGGTTGCCGTCGCGCTGAGGACGCTGTCTGGAACGGTTGTCGTCCTTGTGGCCGCCCTGGGACTGCTCCTCGGGCTTCGGAGGGGGATTCTCGTCAATGGTGTAGTGCTCCACCTGAGGCTCCGACGGCGTCTCCACGGTGGAGGAGACCGGAGCCTCGGAAGTCTCCGCGGCTTCCGCAACCTCCGGAGTCTTCTCGGGTTCCGCGGGCTTCTGGGCCGGGGGCTGGGGCTTTCCCAGCGGAATAAGCCCGCTCTTGCCGGAGTGGAGGGGAATAAGCCCCTTTGTCAGCTGCGTGTCGTCGGGAATCTCCTTCCCGTCCATCACCACGGAGGGGGTCACTGGAGGCTTGGGGGGCGCATCATCCTGCGCATCCCCGGAGGGGGTCTCCTCCTCTTCGGGCTCCTCCTCCCCGGATTCGTCGGTCTCGGGGGGGCTTGGCGGGTCGAAGGAGCTGTCCTCCTCCGATGCGCTGTTCTGGTCGGCCTCGGCGCGCTCCTGGCCGGGCTTCACGGGCGGCTCGTCATCGTCATCCCCGTCCCCCTCAAGCTTTTCAAGGGTGGCGGGAAGCATGTCCCAATAGTGCAGAAAGGCATTTTTGCCGACTCCGATGTCGACGAATGCCGCCTGGAGCGAGGGTTCGAGATTCTTGATCTTGCCCTTGTAGATGGAGCCGACGATGCGGTCCTTGTTCGTGCGCTCCATGAAGAAGTCCTGGAGGGTGCCGTCCTCGACGACGGCCACCCGCACCTGGAGTTCCTCGGAGTTGATGAGAATTTGTTTCATTGTTGAGATGTGATTGATGCAGAGTGTCTTGCTACTCCAGGATGCTCCCTGGCATCACTGGGTTGCCACGCAAAAAGTCCGCCGCGCACATCTCTTTCTTTCCGTCGGGTATAAGTCGGTGGATGTAAAGGGTGCCGCAGCCACAGGCAATCGCAAGGGACTCCCCGCAACCGGGAAGAACCTGCCCTGCAATGCCACAGGTACTGGCGGAATAGGTGGCCTGGGTTATCTGGATGCGCCGCAACTCGCCCTGCACAGGCACGCAAGTGTACGCGCGAGGCCAAGGCTGATACGCACGGATCATGTCGTAAATCCGCTTCGCGGAACAGGTCCAGGGAATCGCACCGTCTTCCTTGCAAATCTTGCGGACGTTCGGCATGGTGGGAGACGCCTGGGGGACAGGCTGAAGCCCCTCCCGCGCTATCTTCCATAACACCTCGCCGATATGGTCGGCCGCTAGACGCCCAAGACGGGACTCCAACTGCACGGTCGTCTCTGTCGCACCTATCGAAAGCCCGTATGACTCGTAGACGGGACCTGTGTCCAAACCCGCTTCCATGCGCATGAAGCTGACGCCCGTCTCAGTGTCGCCATTCAAAATCGCCGCGTTGATGGGACATGCCCCACGGTAGTTCGGCAATAGCGACGCATGGACGTTCAGACAGCCAAAGGTCGGAAGCTGGAGAAGCTCGCGCTTCAACAACTGGCCAAAGGCGACAACCAGCAGAATCTCAATGCCCAAGGCACGGAGCTTCTCCAAAAATCCCGGCGAATTCACCGAGGCAACACGGTCCACCTCAATCCCCGCCTCCAATGCATGACGCGCAAAGGGAGTCGGAGCCAGAACCCGCTTCCGACCCACAGGACGGTCAGGCTGGGAACCAACACCAGTCAACTCCACGGAATCGTCCCCCAAAAGAGAATCCAAAATGGGCATGCCAAGATTGCCCGAACCTAAAAAGTAGACTCGGACCTTGGAGCTGCTCTGCGAAACAACGACGCCCATGGACAAAACTCTTGACGACTATCCCGAAAAAAGAGAAGACAGGAAACACGGCGGAATCCGTGCCTGGAAAAGCCCCCCGATATGGACAGGAGACGCAAAAAACATAATATAACTCGCAGTAGGGAAGAGGGAGGAGAAAGGAGGGAGAAGTGCGTGGTTGGCGCGCTTGGGCGCGCCCGCGCGGCGATTCCGCCGCGCGTCCATTGAAGAAAGTAGGGAGGAGGGAGAAGAATGGAGAGGGTAGTGCGTGGACACTTTGCAGTGGGCTTCCGTCAAGGAGGGAGAGTAATAGAACCACTAATGGACACGAATGGACACGAATATCATCTTCTCATGAAGCGGTGTCAGTAATTTTGTAAATTTTCGTGTATTTCGTGTGTTTCGTGCTTTTCGTGGTTCCCAACCTCAATGGACGGGCGCGCTCGAGCGCGCCAACCACGCACTACTTTCTCCTTTCTTCTCCCTCCTCCCTACTTTCGTGTCCATTCGTGGTTGTGGGCTGCTTATATTGGAGCATGGGGGAGACGGAGATCTAATGCATTACCTAACTTATTGGGAATAAACATGTTAGGAAACTGTTCGTTCTCCACTCCCCCTTGTATTCTTTTTAGTTCCGACTACTTTCCTGCCTTGATTCGGTTCCAGTACTTGAGGTGTCTGGCCTCCTGTTCAGGGGAGAGTTCCGGCATGAATTCCGACTTTGCGAGGACCTCCTTCGGGATGATGAAGTTTCCGCTGTCGATGAGTTCCTGCGGGAGCAGCTTCACTCCGTCGACATTTGGGCAGTATGTATGGATGTCCTTGATATTCTGGGCGGCGTTTTCGGGCTCGTGCAGGAAATTGATGAGCTTGTATGCGAGGTCCGGGTTTGGTGCGGAAGTTGGGATGACGAGCGTATCGCAGCTCATGTGGCATCCTTCCTTTGGCATGACGAATGCGAGCGTGTCCGGGTCTTCGTCCACCACCTGTGCCAGGTCGCTGAAGTATCCCATTACCACGAGGAATTCCCCTGCGGAGAGTCCGTTCTTGTACTGTTCGTTTTCGAACTTGATGACATTCTTGCGCCATTCCAGTCCCAGCTTCACCACCTCTTCCATCCGTGCGTCCCCGTCGACCGGGTCGTCCATTTCCGCGGCGGTGTATCCGAGGTACCTTCCGAGGGCTCCCAGGACTTCCGTGTAGTCATCGAGCAGCGTCATCCTTCCCGCGAGGTCTTCCCTCATGAAGACAGACCACGAGGGGTCGAAATCCGGGAGCCTTTCCTTGTTGTATCCGAGTCCGGTGTAGCTCATGAAATACGGGACGCTGTATTCCAGGACCATTGGGTTCATGAGAGCGACGATTTCGGGGTCCAGGTGTTTGAGATTCGGGAGTCTGGACTTGTCAAGCTTGACAATCATCCCTTCGCTTGCCATCTTTCCGATGAAGTAGTGCGTTGGGACGATGATGTCGTATCCCGTTCCGCCCGCCTGGAGCTTGGCGAACATCATCTCGTTGGAGTCGAAGATATCCTGCTTTACGATGCAGTCGTTCTCCTTCTCGAAGCGTGCGATCACCTCTGGGGAGAAGTAATCTGCCCAGGTGTAGACGTGGAGGACCTGCTTGCGGCTGCAGCCGGCCAGGACGAGCGCGAGAAGCGCCAGGAGTGCGAGGAAAGACTTGCGGTTCTTCATGGTGAATTATTCTCCGTAACTATTTGGGAGGGGATTTGCTTTGCCGTCGGGAAGAAGAATCGTATGCGGCGCGGCGTCCCATCGCCGATTTTCTCCTGCGTGGACGCCTTGCCCGGGGAGTTGGTCCTCGCCATTTGGAGGCGGACGACGGCCAATTACAGTCCGCCGGATATTTCGAGGACGGTCCCCGTCACATACCCCGCCTGGGGACCCAGCAGATAGAATACTCCGCCGGCGACCTCCTCGGGACGCCCGAAGCGCCTGCAAGGCACCAGCTGGGTGTACTCCCTTTTCTGCTCCTCCGAGAGATTTCCAATAAAGTCCGTGTCGATGAAGCCTGGCGACACGCAGTTGCATGTGATTCCGCGCCGTGCCACCTCCTTTGCGAGGGACCGGCACATTCCCACCAATCCTGCCTTTGACGCGGAGTAGTTTGACTGTCCGCTCCATCCGAGGCGTCCCATTGGCGAAGTGATGAAGACCAGCCGTCCCTGGCGTCGTGGCAGCATTCTCAGAATTGCCTGTTTAGCCATGAGGAACGCCCCGTCCAGATTGACGGCCAGGACGCGGCGCCAGGACTCTTCCGGCAGCATTGCCGCGACTCCGTCCTGCCGGATTCCTGCGCAGTTCACCAGGAAATCCAGACGGTCGTGCCCTTCGTCGAAATCTGCGAAGAACCCCTCCACCTGTTTTGCGTCGGCCACGTCGAAGGAGCGGGTTTCGCAGCGTGCGGCCTGCCCTTCTGGAAGGCTCTTCAGGAACTCCTCCGCAGCGTTGACATTGCCGCCGTGTGTAGCCACGACCGTCGCACCGTTCTCCAGGAGCATCCTGGTGACGGCTGCGCCGATGCCGCGTGTGCCGCCCGTGACGACCGCTATTCGAGATGAGAACGGGAAATCTGCCATTCTTGACGGGGTGGGGCTATCTTCGGCCTCACTTTCCTCCCTGCTTCACGATTTTCGCCCAGGAGTCCTTAAGTGAGACGGTCTTGTTGAAGACTGGCGCGCCGGGCGCGTGGTCTCTCCAGTCTGTGACGAAATACCCGAGCCTTTCGAACTGGACCCTGGTTTCCGGCGGGAGGGAGGCCAGTCCCGGTTCAATCCGGCACTCGTCCAGCACCTTCAGGGAGTCCGGGTTGAGATTCTCGATGAAGTCATGTCCTTCCTCGACGGCCTCCGGCTCCGCGCACTTGAAGAGGCGGTCGTATTCACGGACGGTTGCCTTGACTGAGTTCGTGGCCTCGACCCAGTGGATTGTGCCCTTGACCTTTCGTCCATCGGGGGCGTTTCCGCCCTTGGTATCCGGGTCGTATGTGCAGCGGAGCTCCACCACATTTCCGGCGGCGTCCTTGACCACCTCCTCGCACTTGATGAAATATCCCCAGCGGAGCCGGACCTCCCGTCCAGGCGCCAGCCTGAAGTACTTCGGCGGGGGGACCTCCTGGAAGTCATCCTGTTCGATGAATAGCTCCCGTCCGAAGGGGACCTTCCTGGTGCCGTCTTCGGGTCGTTCCGGGTTGTTGACCGCCTCGAGCCATTCGACCTGCCCTTCCGGGTAGTTTGTGAGCACCACCTTCAGGGGCCTGAGGACCGCCATATACCTGGGGGCGTTGTGGTTGAGTTCCTCGCGGAGAGTGTTTTCGAGGACTCCCACGTCCGTCACTCCATTGAACTTGGTGATTCCCACTGCGGCCACGAAGTTTCGGATGCTGGAGGGGGTGTATCCGCGGCGTCGGAATCCCCGCACCGTAGGCATCCGCGGGTCGTCCCATCCGGAGACATGTCCCTCCTGGACCAGCCGCAGCAGCTTGCGCTTAGACATGACGGTGTACGTCAGGTTCAGGCGGCTGAACTCGATCTGGCGTGGCTTTCTGGGGATTGGGAGTGGTTCCAGGAACCAGTTGTAGAGTGGGCGGTGGATTTCGAACTCCAGGGTGCACAGCGAGTGCGTCACCTCCTCGATTGAGTCCTCCAGCCCGTGTGCCCAGTCGTACATTGGATAGATGCACCATTCGTCGCCTGTGCGCTCATGGCTTTCGTGGAGGATCCGGTACATGACCGGGTCCCGGAAATTGATATTCGGGCTTGCCATGTCGATCTTTGCGCGGAGCACCTTTGCGCCATTTGGGAATTCCCCGGCCTTCATACGCTTGAAGAGGTCCAGGTTTTCCTCGACGCTGCGGTCGCGCCATGGCGAGTTGACTCCCGCCTGGAAGGGTGTTCCCCGGGTTGCGCGGATCTCCTCGGCAGACTGGTCGTCGACGTATGCCAGCCCCTTCTCGATCATCAGGAGCGCGTACTCGTACATCTTCGGGAAGTACGACGAGGCGAACTTGACATCCCCGTCCCACCTGTATCCGAGCCATGCGATATCCTCCTGGATTGAATCGTAGTACTCCCTGTCCTCCTTTCCCGGGTTCGTGTCGTCCATCCGGAGATTGCACTTTCCCCCGAACTCCTGCGCCACGCCGAAATCGAGGCAGATAGCCTTCGCATGTCCGATATGGAGGTATCCGTTGGGTTCGGGTGGGAAGCGCGTGCGGATTTCCTCGGGGCGGTATTTTCCCGAGGCCAGGTCTGCGCGGACGATTTCCCGGATGAAGTCTGTCGGTGCCTCGGCACCTGGGGCGGGTGTCTTGTCTAGGGTCTCTTCTGACATTGGGGTGTGGATTTCGGAGTGAATTCCGGGCAGTGAAGGCGTTCAACGGTGCGTGTCTACTTCTTGAGGACTTCCTTGGCCTCCTCTTCGGAGTCGACCTTCAGGTAGATGATTCCCTCGTCTGAATTGAAGACATAGTTCTTGGATGGGTCGATTCCGTAGACGTAGAGGAGTGCGTTCCTGAGGAGCGACAGGTCAGCGGCGTACTGCGTGCGCTTCGCATCGTCGGTCTCCTCCTCCATCGCCTTCTCCAGGAGTCCGCGGCGGGCAATCAGCTTGACGAAGATCTCGGCGGGGGTGCCGATGCGCTGGTAGACCGCGTCCTTCTCCCTGTCGTAGCCATATTCGCTGACCACATCCGGGGCGAAGACAATCTTCAGGTAGAGATTGAAGGCCACAAGGCTCTGGCGGGTCTTCTCGTGGGCGGCCTCAAGGGCGCTCTTCTCCTCGCCGTCCGCAAGCTCCTTCAGCTTGCCCTCCTCCTCGACAAAGGCCTTGGTCAGGTTGGCGCGGCGGGTGATTGCAACTTCGTACGCCTCGCGGACTGAAACCCAGGCAATCAGGCGGCTTCCGTCCTCCTGGACGATTACGCCTGGTTCCGGGGCGGGTGCATCCTCTGGCTTTTCCGGCGCGTCCTGGGCATGAAGCCCGCTGGCCAGGGTGAAGGAGAGAGCCAGGAGAGATGCGAACTTTGCAAATTCTTTCATAAGTCGTTGAACCTCAAGTAGTTATAAAACAGTCAGTCCCTTCTTGTCAACTTCCGTAAAAATGCCTGTGTCCTCAGCTGTTTGGGATTTCCGATGACCTCTTCCGGGGTTCCCTGTTCCACAATCACCCCGTCGGCCATGAAGACCACCCTGTCTGACACCGCCCGTGCGAAATCGATTTCGTGTGTGACGATTACCATCGTCATTTTTTGTGCGGCGAGTCCCCGTATCACCTTGAGGATTTCGCCTGTGAGTTCCGGGTCCAGCGCGCTGGTAGGTTCGTCAAAGAAGAGGATTTTAGGTTTTCCGATGAGTGCCCGTGCGATGGAGACCCGTTGCTGTTGTCCTCCGGAGAGTTCGCACGGGTATGCGTCCGCCTTGTTTGCGAGCCCCATTTTCTTCAGGAGTTCCAGTGCGTCCGCCTTCACCTCCTCTGCATCCCTTCGTTGGACGCACAGTGGCGCGTCGGTGATGTTTTTCAGGACATTGTAGTGTGGGAAGAGGTTGAAGTTCTGGAAGACCAGTCCGAAATAGTTTCGTATGTCCCTGAGTTTGGATGCGGGGGCGTATTTTGCGGCGCCCTTTATCTCCCTGCAGACATTCTGGTCCAGGTAGTTGATTGTGCCGTGTTCTGCGGTTTCCAGGAGAGTCGCGCACCTCAGGAACGTGGACTTTCCGCTTCCCGAGGGTCCGATTATGGAGACCACCTCCCCTGCGGAGACCGAGAGCGAAATGTCCTTGAGGACCACGAGCTTTCCGAACCTCTTGCCCAGGTGCTGCACATCCAGGACGAAGGGTGCCCTGCCGGGTTCCTTCGCCGCCTTCGCCGCGTCCTTGCTGTCGTTGTTCTCCATCGTCATCGCCTACCTGTAGTAGTTGAAGTACTTTTCGAAGCGCTCCATGACGTATGCGACCACGAAATTAAGGACGTAGTATAGGACTCCCGCCACGATGTATGGGGTCATGGAACGGGTTGCGCTGGCCTGCATCTTCGCGTTGGTGAACATTTCGGCGCAGCTGATCGCGAAGGCGAGGGAGGTGTCCTTTGTGAGGGTGATGACCTCGTTTGTCACCGGCGGCAGGGTTCTCTTCACCACCTGTGGCAGGATGATTTTGAAGAAGGTCTGCACCCTCGAGTATCCCAGGACGTTTGCCGCCTCGTACTGTCCCAGGGAGATTGACTCGATGCCGCCGCGGAAGATTTCCGCGAAATACGCCGCGTAGTTGAGCGAGAACGCGATGATTACAGCGGGGAAGCGGTATGAGTCGGTGATGCTCACGCCAAAGAAGAAGTATGGACCGAAGAAGACGACGAGGAGCTGCAGCATCAGCGGGGTGCCGCGCATCACTGAGATGTAGATGCGCATCAGCCACGCCAGCGGCTTGAACCTGCTCATCCGCATGCAGCAGATCAGCAGCCCCAGGGGAATGGAGAAGAGAAGCGTCAGGGCGAAGATCGCCAGCGTGATCTCGAAGCCCCTGCACAGGACTACGCAGACATTGCTGAGTCCGTCTGAAAAATGAAGGAGCCCGAGGAATTTCCTCAGCAGTTCGAATCTGAATGGCAAAGGTTCCACTTGTCGTCAGGAAAACGCCGGGGAGTCGGACTTTTCTGGTCCGGCCGCCCCGACGCTTCGGATAGGGAGCAATAGGCGTATGGATGTCGGAAGCGGCCGCGCGTTACTTTCTGATGGTGACGTCCTGTCCGTTGAACCACTTCTTCGAGATTTCGGTGAAGGTGCCGTCCTCGTGCATTTCATCGAGGGTCGCCTGGACCGTGTCGCGCAGGACGGTGTTGCCCAGCTTGAAGCCGACGCCATACTTTTCGGGGACGAGTTCCTCGTCGAGGAGCCGCGTGGCATTGTCAGTGGCCATCAGCGTGATGGCGACACCGTAGTCGATGATGACCGCGTCGCAGACTCCGGTCTCCAGTTCCATGTATGCCTGGTTGAAGTTGGGGACTTCGATGAGCTTCTTCAGGCTGTCCAGGAGTTCCTTCGAGGATGGGTCCTTGATTGCCTTGAGGCCTGAGGAGTCCACCTGCGCCTCCACGACCTTGCCGGCCAGATCGGCCTTTGTCTTGATGTCGGAGTCCTTGCGGACGAGGATCACCTGTGAGCTGTCCACGTATGGTTCGCTCCAGGTATAGAGGTTTTCGCGGCCGTTGATTGTGAAGCCGTTCCAGATGCAGTTGATGACGCCGCTGGAGAGTTCCGCGTCCTTTGCATCCCAGTCGATTCCGCGCAGTTCGATCTTCCAGTTCTGGCGGCGTGCGACCTCCCTGGCGAGGTCCAGGTCGAAGCCAACAAGTTCGCCCTTTTCATTCTGGAAGCCGTAGGGTGGGAAGCTGGCGTCAAGGCCGACGATCAGGGTGAAATCGCCGCTTTCCAGGAAGGCCTTCGCGGCCTCAGGGGTGGACTCCGCCTGGTTCACGGCGGGATTGGAGGACTTGGTCGGTGCGCCGCCTTCCTTGCAGCAGCCACAGAACAGCGCCAGAAGAGCCAGCGACATCAATGCGGTGAAAAGAGTCTTCTTCATAGAGGAACCCCTCCTTGTATTTTGATGGGACAACATGGGAAAATATGCGATGCGCACGTGAAAATAGTAAATATACCCTCTTTTCCTAGTAGGGTAACTCGGTACAAGATATAGAGTCGCCGACGGGACGCCCCTTGGACGGGAAAAAGCGCAGGCGCAGGCGCCGTCCTGTCACATGTCGAGGAAGCATGCCACGCGGTGGTTCGGGGCAACCTCCCGCATTCCGGGGAGTTCCCCGTGGCATCGCCTGGTCGCCCTGGGGCACCGCGGCGCGAACGGGCACCCTGGCGGCGGCGAAAGTAGGCTTGGCACGCTTCCGGGGATGCTTTTCAGGTCGCGCGGGTCCTTCTGGAGGCTTGGGGAGGAGTCGATAAGCCCCTTGGTATAGGGATGTGCCGGGGAGGAGAAGAGCGTCTTGACGGGGGCCTCCTCCATGACCCTCGACCCGTACATCACGACCACGCGGGTGCACATCTCCCAGATGACGCCGAGGTCGTGGGTAATCAGGAGGAGTGCCCGACTGCGGTCATTGCCGGCTGCGACCTGGGAGAGGAGGTCCAGGATCTGCGCCTGGATTGTGACATCCAGCGCCGTGGTCGGTTCGTCTGCAATCAGGAGCTGTGGTTCCAGCAGCATTGCCATCGCAATCATCACCCGCTGTCGCATGCCGCCTGACAATTCGAATGGATATGCCCTGAGGGCGCGCCGCGGGTCGGCGATGCCCACGCGCTCCATCCAGGCCTGGATTAGCGCATCCTCGTCGGCGCGTGGGAGGTGCCTGTGGAGGCGAAGCGTCTCGGCAAGCTGGTCGCGCACCAGGTGGAGCGGCGAGAGCGCCGTCATGGGTTCCTGGAAGATGACGCCAATCTGGGCGCCGCGTATCCTCTGGAGTTCGGTGGCGGGCAACCCCACCAGCTCCCGTCCAAGAAAACGGATGCTTCCGGAGACGGTGCGCCCCGGGGGCGACGGCACAAGGCGCGGAATCGACATCGCAGTCACGGACTTGCCGCATCCAGACTCCCCCACAAGGCCCACGACCTCGCCGGAACCAATACGCAGCGTGACATCGTTGACGGCGTGCACTACGCCCTCGTCAGTGTCAAATTCGACGGTCAGATTCGAAATGTCCAGGATTTCATCCATGAAATGCAAAATCCCCCTGGCGGAGTGGCTTCCTCCGTCAGGGGGAGCGATGGCAGCACTTTGGCCCTTTGGGCCTGTATCCGCCGCTAATCTACTACTTGAGCCCCGCCTTTTTCCTTGCGGCCGCAAGGAATTTCAGCATGGCGGTTTCGCTTCCCGGCGCGGTCATGTGGTAGTATTCGCGGTATTTGAGTTTGGATGCGGCCGCCTCGTCGATGATGACGGTCACATTTGGGTGGAGTTGCAGTGCGGAGGAGGTATTCATCGAGGTGATTGGGCCCTCCAGCATTCCATGGATTGCCTCCGCCTTGTTTGCTCCGAAGGCGATCATCAGCACCTCGTCGGCGTCCAGGACTGTTCCGACACCCATTGAGAGCGCCCACTTCGGCACCTTCTCGGTCTTGCCATTGAAGAAGAGCCGCGCATTGTCCTCGATTGTGGACTGCGCGAGGGTGATGATGTGGGTGCGGCTGGTGAGGGAGGTTCCGGGTTCATTGAAGCCGATGTGCCCATCCCGTCCAATTCCGACAACCTGGAGCTTGATGCCTCCGACGGAGACGATCGCCTCCTCGTAGCGTGCGCACTCGTGTTCGATGTCGGAGGTCAGCCCATCCAGGAAGTTCACGTTCTCCTTCTTGATGTTGACATGGTCGAAGAGATGCTTGTTCATGAAGTGGCGGTAGCTCTGGGGGTCGTTCGGGGGCAGTCCGATGTATTCGTCGAGGTTGAAGGTATGCACATCGGAAAAGTCGATTTCACCCTTCTTGTACCCCTTGACCATCTCGCTGTAGAGTCCCTCCGGGGTGGATCCCGTGGGCAGCCCGAGAACCTTGGCACGGCAGTTCATGACCCTGTCCCGAACAATCTTGTACGCCTCCTTGGCGACCGTCCGTTTGTCCTTGCAGATGATAACGTTCATTCTACCTCCTTGAATTTGGGGTTCCGACGGGTCTGGTCAAAGGGGGAACTCTCCGGAAAAATCAACTTCGCCCCTGCCCTCATCAGGTATTATTGGACAAATCCAACGAAAAACCAGCAAAACGACGAAATTTTTGAAAGTAGGGAGAAGGGAGAAGAGGGAAGAGGGTAGTGCGTGGAAAGTAGGGAACAGGGAGGAGGGAGAAGAAGGCAGTGCGTGGACACTATGCAGTGGGCTTCCGTCAAGTAGGGAGGAGAGAAGAGGGAGAAGGGAGGATTAAACCACGAAAAGCACGAAAGGGGGAATAATAGAACCACGAATGGACACGAATGGACCACGAAAGGGGGGAATCGGGCTTGGCACATTATCAAAAAAAATGCCCGGTGCGTTTCCGCATCGGGCGATTCATTTTTGATGGGGGAATGTCGTCAGCCGACTCTTCCGCTTCTTAGGATTCCCTTTGAGAGGAAGCCGTCGTAATTACGGCTGATGAGGTAGGTCTGGATTTGCCGCATGGTATCCAGCATGACGCCCACGATAATCAGGAGGCTGGTGCCACCGAAGAACTGTGAGAGGGATGACGGAATCTTCAGGAATGAAGTAGTGAGGATCATTGGCAGGATTGCAAGGACAAGCAGTCCGAGTGCTCCGGCCAGCGTGATGCGGCTCATTGCGTGGTCGAGGAAGTCGCTGGTTGGCTTTCCGGGGCGGATGCCGGGGATGTATCCGTTGTTCTTCTGGAAGTCGTCTGCAATCTGGATTGGGTTGAACTGGTTTGCGACCCAGAAGAATGCGAAGAGCATAAGGAGTGCGGCGTAGAAGATCGCGTATCCGAAGGAGCCGTACTGGAAGTGGATTGCCAGCCACTGCGTGACTGCGTTGGCGGGCAGATATCGCAGGATGACCTCGAAGAAGGAGAGGATTGCGCCGGCGAAGATGATTGGCATGACATTCGCGTAGTTCACGCGGAGAGGCAGGTAGGTCGTCTGGACGCCTGCGGAGCGGCCGAATCCGCCGACGGCGCGCTGCTGCGCGTAACGGACGGGGATTTTGCGCATGCCTTCGGTCAGGACGATTGCGCCGACGGTGACCGCGATGAAGAGGGCGACGAGGATTGCCAGATGGATGACTGTCAGCTGGCTCTCGCCTGTCGCGCTGCCGACGAAGACCATCTGGTAGAGGCTGACCAGTGCGCTTGGGATTCTGGCGACGATGTTGACAGTGATGATGAGGGACGCGCCGTTGCCGACGCCACGCTCCGTGACCATTTCACCGAGCCAGGTGATGAACATGGAGCCGCCCACCAGGATGATGATGGTCTGGATCATGAATCCGGGGCCCGGATTGAAGACCACGGGAAGGTCGCCGAGTCCAAGGCGGCTGGGCTCCATCATTGCCACGGAGAACATGATTCCCTGGATGATTGCGACGATGACGGTCATCACCCTCATGATGAAGTTATACTGCTGCATTCCGCTTTCGCCTTCGCGGGTCATCTTGCTGAGAGCCGGGATGACGGGCGTCATCAGCTGCAGGATGATGGAGGCGGAGATGTACGGCATGATGCCCAGCGCACCGATGGCGAACTTTTCCATTGCGCCGCCGCTGAAGAGGCTGAGCATGCCCATGATGCCGGAGGAGCCCGCGTTGCTGTTCAGGTTGTTGAAGAGCTCCTTGAGGCGCACGGGGTCGATTCCTGGGCACGGGATGGCTGCGGTCAGCTGCACCAGGGCAATCATTGCGAAGGTGAAGAGGAGACGCTTCTTCAGTTCAGGAATCTTAAAGCAGTTCAGATAGGCGGAGAGCATATCAGTTCCTAGTTGTGCATGTCAATTTGAAATGGATGCGCCTGGTCGTCCAGTGGAGGCGAAACGGAGTCAAATATACAACGGTTGCGTGCGCCGTCCAGTCCGATTACGCAGGAAAGGGGAAATCTCCGAAAAAACCCCTCGCGCTTTTGTCCTTGGGCGCATCCGGCGGGCTGCCGCCGCTGCGCCCCTTGAGTCAAGGGAGGGGTTTTTCCTGGAGCCGAAGGCCACTTACTCCGCGGTCTTCTCGGCGGTGGCCGCCGCAAGTGCCGCCACTGCCTTCTTCTTGTTCTTGCACGCGAAGTGGCGCGCCTTCTTGGCGGCGACATCTTCCTCGTGGGTCGGCATCTTCTCCTCGACGCTGCCGCCGACGGCCTCGATCTTGGCCTTGGCCTGGCCGCTGAACCTGTCGGCGGAGACCTTGAGAGCCTTGGTCAATTCACCGTTGGCGAGAATCTTCAGCGGGAGGGGCTCCTTGCTGACAAGACCCTTCTCGAGAAGAATCTCGCGGTTCACCTCGGCGCCGGACTCGAAGTTCTTCTCGAGGGTCGAAAGGTTGACCACCTCGAAGAGGACATGGTTCGGGTTGTTGAAGCCGCGCTTGGGCAGACGGCGGATCAGCGGAATCTGGCCACCCTCGAAATGCGGACGGCGCTTTGCGCCGGCGCGGGCGCCGGCACCCTTGTCACCACGGCCGGCAGTGCGGCCGTTGCCAGAACCGTCACCACGGCCGACGCGCTTGCGCGCCTGGCGGTTGAAGGTATTCTTCAGTTCGTGAAGCTTCATGGAAATTCCCTCCTTAGAACGCGTGGATGTCGCGCTTCTCAAGCATCTCGTCACGGGTGCGCAGCATCTTCAGCGCCTCGAAGGTCGCCTTGACGACATTCGACTGGTTGCTGCTGCCCAGCGACTTCGCCAGGACGTCCTGGATGCCGGCAAGCTCAAGGACGGCGCGCATGCCGCCGCCGGCGATGACGCCGGTACCCTGGCTGGCAGGCTTGATCAGCACCTTGGCGGCGCAGAAACGCGCCTCCACCGCATGGGTGATTGTGGTTCCACGGGTGGGGACCGCCATCAGATTCTTGCGGGCGTGCTCTCCGCCCTTGCGGATGGCGTCGGAAAGCTCGTTGGCCTTGCCGAAGCCCAGGCCGACGCGGCCCTTCTTGTCTCCGACTGCGATCAATGCGCTGAAGGAGAAGTTCTTGCCGCCCTTGACGACCTTGGTGGAGCGGTTGACCACGATTGTGCGCTCCTCGAACTCGTCCTGCTCGACCTCGCGTTCGCGGCGGTCGTTCCTGCGCTGGTCGTTGCGGCGCTGGGGGCGTCCCTCGGACTTGCGGGTGGATGCCGCGGCGCCGACCTCTGGGGTCTCGGCGGGGGCGGTCACCTTATCTTCAATTTCGTTTGCCACGGATGTAGTCTCCATAAGTGACTGGTTTAGGTGCTAGAACTCGAGACCTGCCTTGCGGGCGGCTTCAGCCAGGGCCTTCACGCAACCATGGTATGGGAACCCGCCACGGTCGAAAACCACAGTCTTGATATCCTTCGCCAGCGCACGCTGCGCAATCGCGTCGCCGATCACCTCGGCGCTCTTGATGTTCGCAGAGAGCTTCTGCGCACGGAAATCCTTCTCCACGGTGGCCGCGGAAGCCAGGGTGACCCCGGCCTCGTCGTCGATCACCTGGGCGTAGATGTGGGCGCCGGTGCGGCAGACGCACAGGCGCGGCTTTGCCGCTGTGCCCGAAACCTTGTTGCGGATATGGCGATGACGGCGGATCCGCTGTTCCTTCTTGCTTAGCTTGCTCATTTCTGTCTTGTCCTCTACTAGACTTGCCGTCGGCTTGGTACGACGGCCGCCACGAACCTCCTGGGAAGATGCACTCCTCCGCCAAGGAGTTCGCAGCGTGCTTCAAACATGGGCGGGGAAGCCTGGCCGGAGAAGCCATGCCGCAGTCGCGGCCGGGCTCCGGGGCGCGGCCTCCGCCGCCTCGGACTACTACACCTTCTTGCCTTCCTTCAGGGAGAGCTGCTCTCCAGCGTAGCGGACGCCCTTGCCATGGTAGGCGTCGGGCACGCGGTTGCTGCGGATTGTCGCCGCGGCCTGGCCAACCGCCTGCTTGTCAATGGACTCCAGGACAATGTGGGTCTGGTCCTTGAGGGTGCAGGTCACATTGCTTGGCACATTGAAGATGCGGGGGTTGCTGTATCCCAGGTTCAGCGTGAGTTCCTGGCCCTTGATGGCGGCGCGGTATCCGACGCCCACCAGTTCCAGCTCGATGGTGAAGCCGGTGTTGACGCCGATCACCATGTTGTTGACGAGGCTGCGGATCAGGCCGTGGTTCATCTTGGTCTGGCGCGCGTCGCTGGCACGGCTGACATGGATCTCCTTGCCATCCTCGGAGACCTTGACGGTCACGTCGGAGGGAATCGACTGTGTCAGGGTGCCCTTGGGGCCCGTGACGGTTGCCACGCCGTCCTTGATCTCCACCTTCACCTTCGGATCCAGTGCGATCGGCTTGTTACCCATTCTAGACATTGCTGCTATTCCTCCATCGTTGTGCTACCAGACATAGCAGAGCAGCTCGCCGCCGATGTTGCGCTTGCGCGCGGCACGGTCGGTCATCAGCCCCTGGGAGGTGGTCAGAATGGCCACGCCCAGACCGCCGAGGACACGGGGAATCTCGGAGCTGTTCACATAGACCCGGCAGGAGGGGCGGCTGACCCGCTTGATGCCCTCGATGACAGGAGTAGCGTTCTTGCCCTTGTACTTCAAAGTGATGTTAAGGGCCTTCTTGTTGTTGCCCAGGTCCTGAACCTCGAAGCTGTCGATGAATCCAGTCTCCTTAAGCGTCTCGGCCAGGGCGGCCTTCAGCTTGCTGGAGGGCATGGAGACGGTGGGCAGCTTGGCGTTCGAGGCGTTGCGCACCCGAGTCAGCATATCAGCAATTGGATCGCTCATGCTCATGGTTGTATGCCTCCTTAGGTTACCAGCTTGCCTTGGTCACGCCGGGGATCAGGCCATTGCTGGCCAGTTCGCGCAGGCAGATGCGGCACAGGTGGAATTTGCGGTAGACGGCGCGGACACGACCGCAGCGCTCGCAACGGGTGTATGCCCTGCTGCTGAACTTCGGCGTCCTCTTTGACTTGATGATAAGACTTTTCCTTGCCACGGATGTATCCTCCTCAGTTCTTGGCGAATGGCATGCCCAAGAACGCGAGCAGGTCACGTGCCTCGTCGTCGGTCTTGGCTGTGGTAACGATGGTGATGTTCATGCCAACCGTGTGCTTCGCCTTGTCCATGTCCACTTCAGTGAAGACGGACTGGTCTGCCAGGCCGAAGGTGTAGTTGCCCGCACCGTCGAAGGACTTCGTCGGCACGCCGCGGAAGTCGCGGACGCGTGGCAGGACGATGTTCACCAGGCGGTAGAGGAAGTTGTACATCTTCTCGCGGCGGAGAGTCACCGAGGCACCCACGTTCATGCCCGCGCGGAGCTTGAACTGGGAGATGTTCTTGGTGGTCTTGGTGATGACGGCCTTCTGGCCGGTGATGCGGCCAAGGGTGTCAACCACCTCGTTCAGGTTCTCACGGTCCTTGTCAGGGGAGACGCCGCTGTTCAGGACGACCTTCACAAGCTTCGGAATCTCCATGGGATTCTTGTAGCCGTGCTTCTCCTTCAACGCGGGGATCACCTGCTCGTTGTATTGAATGTAGAGCGGATTTGTGTTCATCTTTGGATATCCTCCCTCCGCTTACGCCTTCTGGGCGGCCTTCGCGACCTGGGGACGGGCGCGGTAGCGGCCTTCCTCCATCACGTTGCTGATGTCAATGGGGCCTTCCACATCCATGATGCCACCCTGGGGCTTCTCCTGGGTGCGGCGCATGGTCTTCTTCTGGATGTTGATGCCCTCGACGTAGACGCGCCCGGCCTTGCGGTCGACGCGCAGCACCTTGCCGCTCTTGCCCTTGTCGGCGCCAGCGATCACGACGACGATGTCGTTCTTCTTGACTGTTGATTTGGCCATTAGAGCACCTCCGGGGCGAGCGAGATGATTTTGGTGAAGTTCTTCTCGCGCAGTTCGCGGGCGACCGGTCCGAAGATACGGGTGCCGCGGGGGTTGTTTGCATCGTCGATGATGACTGCGGCGTCCCTGTCGAAACGCAGGCAGCTGCCATCGGCACGGCGGATGTTCTTGGCGGTTCTGACGACGACTGCCTTGACGACATCGCCCTTCTTGACGACTCCGCGTGGCTGAGCCTCCTTGACGCTGGCCCGGATGATATCGCCGATTTCGGCGTACTCCTTGCCCTGCCCGAGGCACCGGATCGCCATGATGACCTTGGCGCCGGTGTTGTCAGCCACCTCGAGTGTGGTCTGCATCTGAATCATTTTCTATTCTCCTGGGGCTTTTGGGTTAGTCTGTGGCGGCGTGCTTCTGGATTTCGACCAGGCGCCAGCGCTTCATCTTGGAGAGGCGGCGGGTCTCCATGATCTTGACAACGTCGCCCACCTTGGACTCGTTGTTCTCGTCATGGACGTAGCACTTCTTGGTGTGCTTGACGACCTTCTTGTAGAGCGGGTCGGGAGCGGAGCGCACGATTGCGACGACGCGGGTCTTGTCCTGCTTGTCGCTGACAACCGTGCCGACTCGCACCTTGCGGTGGTTTTCGCGGACCTCCTGGACGGGGGTCTCGTTCTTCTGAGTATCTTCTGACATCTTGCGGTTACCCCTGTTTTGGTTAGGCCTTTGCCGCCTTCCTGGCGGTCATCTCGGTTTCCAGACGGGCGATGTCCTTGCGGAGCTTTCCGATTCTGGCGGTGTCCTTCAGCTCGCTGGTCTGATACTTCAGACGGAGCTGGAAGATTTCCCGGCGGTTCTCGGCAAGCTGCTGCAGAATCTCGTCGTCGGTCTTCTGACGGATCTCGGATGGTTTCATCTTTGAAATTCCCTATCTTGCGCCTCGGGGAGGCCCTGCGTGGCGTCCGCCAGGCTTCCCCTTTGGCATCCGTGTCTATTCGGCGACGTGGCGTGTGAGGAATCTGCAGCGCACAGGCAGCTTGCTTGCGGCCAGTGCGAGGGCTTCCTTGGCGACTGTCTCGGAGCATCCCGAGACTTCAATCACCATATTGCCAGGCCTGATGACTGCGACCCAGAACTCCGGGGCGCCCTTTCCCTTTCCCATACGGGTTTCGAGGGGTTTCTTCGAGACCGGCTTGTCGGGGAAGATCCTCAGCCAGAGCTGTCCCTTCCTCTCCATGCGGCGTGTCGCCGCGACACGTGCCGCCTCGATCTGCGCGCCGGTGATCCATGCGCGTTCGAGGACCTGCAGGCCGTAGTCGCCGAAGTCGAGCTTGTTATTGCGCGTTGCGAGGCCCGCGCGCGTTCCGCGTTGCACCTTTCGGTGCTCTGCGCGTTTTGGCATTAGAGGCATTGTTGATTTCCTCCCAGTTTTCGGGTTTGCAGATCCAGACTTTGATTCCAATCAGGCCGGCAAGCGTATGCGCTTCCACGAAGCCATAGTCGATATTGGCGGAAAGGGTGTGCAGGGGCACCTTCCCTTCCTTGTACTGCTCGACACGAGCAAGCTCCGCGCCGCCAAGACGGCCGCTGATGCGGATACGGACGCCCTCGGCGCCACGCTCCATGGCAGTCTGGATGGCGCGCTTCATGGCGCGGCGGAATGCCACGCGGCGCTCAAGCTGCTGGGCGATGGACTCGGCCACCAGGGTGGCGTCAACCTCGGGAACCCTGATTTCCTTGACGTCGACCAGGACTTCCTCGTCCTTCGCGATGTCCTTCAGCTCCTCCTTGATCTTGTCAAGGCCGGCGCCGCGCTTCTCCTTGGAGTCGGCTGCGACGGGTGCGGCGGCCTTGCCGCGGCGGTCGTTCCTGTCCTCGAAGTGGCCGGTGATGATGATGCCGGGGCGTGCGGTGAAGATGGTCAGGCGGAGGCGGCGTCCGAATCTCTCGATGAGGATCTTGGAGACGCTTGCGTTCTTGAGGAGCTTGCCCAGCTTCTCGCGGATCCGGAGATCCTCCTGGAGGAGTTCGCCGAATGACTTGTTGATGCTGTCGGCCTTCTCCTTGCTGCGCGCAAACCAGCGGGATTTCCAGTCCTTGCGGATTGGAAGGCGGAAGCCAATTGGATTTACTTTTTGACCCACGGTGTATCCTCCTGATTATGCCTGGTCGGAGACGATGATGCGGATATGGCTCGTCCGCTTGAGGATTCGGCTGGCCGATCCGCGGCTGCGAGGCCAGAAACGCTTCATGGTCGGGCCCTCGCCGACGGTTGCCTCTTTGACGATGAGCTCGGAACGGCTGACGCCGCCCTGCTCGGCATTCTCCGCGTTGGCCACGGCGGACTTCAGCGTGGCCTCCACAAGACGGGCGGCCTTCCGCGGAATCAGCGCCACGGTATTCAACGCAGTGATGGCAGGCTTCCCCTGGATCAGGCGCGTGACCTCACGGGCCTTGAACGGGGAAATCCGCACATACTTGGAAATGGCGATTTTTTCCATTTTTTCGATGCTTTGGGTTCCTTTTTCGGGTTCTACTACTGGATGAACAAACAATTCTAAGACGCGGTCCCCCCGCCTCGGCGCGTGGGAGAGAAAGCCAGGTCGGGGACACCGGCGCTCTTCGCCCCTTGGAAGGGAGTCACTGGGGTTTCTTCAATCCCGGCCATGCCTCGCAGTATGGCAAATAAGCCACCGTCGAAGCCTGTCCAAAACGTGGCGAGAAAAACCCGCCCGCATGGGATTCGGCACTGGGACAAATTCGATTATCGTGGACGGACGATACCGCACCGTACACCCGGCAACGCAGGTGTAAGGACGCCTAATATATACATCCCGCCGAACTTTTCCACCAAAAAGAAAAAAAAGTAGGGAATAGGGAGGAGGGAGGAGAAGGTAGTGCGTGGACACTATGCAGTGGGCTTCCGTCGGGTAGGAAACAGGGAGGAGGGAGGAGAAGGTAGTGCGCGGGGATGGCGCGCCCTGTGTGAGAGGGAGAACCACGAATGCCAATTTTCCATAGGGAACAGGGAGGAGAGAGGAGAAGGCAGTGCGTGGATGGCGCGCGTGGGCGCGCCCGCGCGGCAATTCTGCCACGCGTCCATTGAGGAGGGAGAACCACGAATGCCATTTTTTCATGAGGCGGGGTCACTGTTTTTTTATATTTCGTGTGTTTCGTGGTTTCCGAATAGATGTTTCGTGGTTATGACTGTCTTGCCATTTTCGTGTGCATTCGTGTGCATTCGTGGTTCAAAAATGGACTTTCGTGTATTTCGTGGTTTCCGAATAGGTATTTCGTGGTTATGACTGTCTTGCCATTTTAGTGTGCATTCGTGGTTCAAAAATGGACTTTCGTGTATTTCGTGGTTCTATTGCCCGTCCTTTGCCGAGGTTATCATCCTCTGCCTTACGGCGTGGAAGTCAGCGTCAGCGCGACGCGGCCTCCAAGGAAGGGGCTGCTGCCGAGTGGGGGGAGCTTGTTGCGTGTTGCCGAGCGGCAATGCTGCGCGTAGAAGAAAAAGGAGCCGCCGCGGTCCGACCGCTCGGTGCCCGTGGCGGGGCCCTTGGGGTCTGTCACGGCAGAGTTGCCGAGGTCCTTCTGATACCAGTCCAGGCAACACTCGCGCACATTTCCGTGCATGTCATAGAGTCCCCAGGCATTGGGGAGGTAGGAGCCCACCTTGGTATGTTCGGAATAACCGCCCCTTCCGTCTTTCTGATTGCTGAGATACCTTCCGGCCTCGTCCATGGCGGAATCCTGGGATGGCCAGGTCAGATTCTTTCCCGTATTGAGTGCGGTGGTGGTTCCCGCGCGGCAGGCGTACTCCCACTGTGCCTCCGTGGGCAGGTCGAAGTCCCGTCCCGTCTTTGCGCGGAGTTTTCCCAGGAACGAATCCTCGTCCACCTCGTTTGAGGATGGCCATCCGGCGCCCTTGGATTCCCCCCGTAGGATGCCGTAGTTGATCTTCTCCACGGGGCGTGTGTCGCCTTGGTAATTTGACGGATTGCTTCCGTAGACAAGGAAGAACTGCTTCTGGGTAATCGGAAAGACACCGATGTAGAAATCCTCCGTGAGAGTCACCTGGTGCTGGGTTTCGCTGGAGAATCTTCCCACTTCCGTGTCGGGGGACCCCATGGTGAAAGTGCCCTTCTGGATGCGTCGCAGCCACAGTTCCGTGGTGCGGCATGTGTCATCGGAAAGATCAGGTCCCGCGGAGGAGGTGGTGATGACGCCCGTATTCAAGTCAACTACAAGATAGCGGGGCCAGTTCTCCTTTGCCTCTGCCGTGGCGGTCACGGTGAACTCCGAGGAGTGCCCTCCGGGCCAGTCCGCAGCGGAATCCCAGACGATGTGGTAGGGCCCGCCGGCCTGCAGCAACTCCCCGGCCGCCCCGTCTCCCGTGAGGGAGGTCATGGGGACTGATTCGTCCCAGTCGCGGTCGTGCCCTTGGAAGGAGACCGCCATGGCGTCGTCGGGGGTGTCGCACTCCAGGGAGTAGGTGATGTCGACAAGTCCGTTCCATGGCGTGCGTGGCGTCGCAACCAGATTGACGACGCGGGCGTTCTCCGCCGCAAAAAGGGCGAGACATGAGAACAGGAACGAGAGGAAGGCAAGCCTGGTGATTATCAGTGTCTTCATTGTGGAGATGGGTGGCAGTGATTAAGTCATCTAGGGCGACCAGGAAGTCCCATACGGGAACAACGTCTTCGAGTAGCAGGTAGAAATGTAAACCTTTTTGATAATCTTTCGAGGGTGCCCGGTCTGTTTTTTGACGGCGCTTGTAGTCCTTCGGGGCCACGAATGGACACGAAGAGATGGAGAGAGTATGAACCACGAATGGGGGGAGAGAGTATGAACCACGAATGCACACGAATGGACACTAAAAAAAATTTGAACCACGAATGAACACGAATGGACACTAAAAAAATTTGAACCACGGAAAGCACGAAAGGCACGAAATGACGGAAAGAATATGAACCACGAATGGACACGAATGGACACCAATGGCACGGATGTGGGAGTATCTGTGGAACAAAACGCATGATTCGAGGTCGCTTTGTCCATGGCGTTTACATTATGGGGTCATCGGCAGCTGGATTTTTGCATGTATCATTTACCACTGAGTGCATTTTTACTATTGGTCTTCCTGGCGTTTCTGCCCGGTGTGCATGGGCAGGAAGAATCGGAGGTGGAGTCCTTGCGGCAGCGTCTCACGGAGGCCCGGGAACTGCACGTCCAGTTTCAGGAGGAGAAGTTGCAGCTTGAACGTGAGAAGGCGTCGTTGGAGCGGGAGCTGGCGTCCTTGAGGAAGCAATATGCGACCCTGCTATTAGAAAACGACAAAAATGCACAATTCCAGACAGAATTAGACTTGGCCGCCATTCATCTCATTAAAGGGGCTGAGAATGGCGAACTTGGGGAGGGGGATGCGGCCAGGATGGTCGAATTGCTTGGGCACTGCCTGACGCGTCTTCGTGAGGTCGAGAAGATCGGGGCGGCGCTGGAGGACACCATTGTCGCGGCGCTGGATGCGTCCGGGGCATCCCAGGCATTGCGTGAGCCTGTGGAAAAGTCCCTGGCGGCATTTAGGGAGTCACTTGAGGCGGCGTTGTCGGAGATTGGCCTGGCGTCGACCCCCGACGCGGAGGCGTCCTCGGGGAGTTGTGCGATATTGCGTCTAGACAATGTGACCCAGATTGCGATATTGGACCAGGGATCCCTGCATGGCATTCGTCTGGGTCAGGAGTTCACCCTTAGGCGTGACGGGCAGGTTCTGGCGCGTCTCAAGGTCGTCCAGTTGCGTCCCCGCCATGCTGCCGCCGCATTGACATCAGGGGATTTCCAGAGTCTTGCCTACGGCGCCTTGTTGCACAAGGAGGCGGAATAGGGGAACAAGCCCGCCTTCGCCGGGTGGCCGCCGTGGGTTGCGCATTCGCTCCATCCCACGGCTGATATCATGCCACCGCTATGGGGTTCGCCTCCCCTTGCTTCTATTGGAACATTTTTTCGCGGACGATTGTGTGGTCCCTTTCGGGTCCCACGGAGATGATACCGACCCTGGCTCCGGCCACTTCTCCGATTCGCTCCACATATTCCCGGCACTTTTCAGGGAGTTCCTCGAAGCGTCTGCACATAGTCGTATCGGCCTTCCATCCGGGGAGCGTCTCGTAGACAGGCTCGACATCTGCGAGGACTTTGAGGCTTGCGGGGAATTCCCTGAGCATTTGCCCATTGTGCCTGTATCCCGTGCAGATCTTGATTTCATCGAAGGAATCCAGGATATCGAGCCTTGTGAGTGCGATGCAGTCGAGCCCGTTCAATTGGACTGCGTATTTGATGACAGCCAGGTCCAGCCATCCGCACCGTCTTGGCCGTCCAGTCGTCGCGCCGTATTCATGTGCGATTTCGCGGATTCTGTTTCCTGTCTCGTCTGTCAATTCAGTTGGGAAAGGTCCTTCGCCGACCCGTGTGGCGTATGCCTTCACCACACCCACCACCTTGTGGATATGCTTTGGCCCGATTCCGAGTCCGACGCAGACTGCTCCCGCGGTGGGATGGGAGCTGGTCACAAACGGGTATGTGCCGTGTGAGAGATCCAGCATCGCGGCCTGTGCGCCCTCGAAAAGCACCTTCTTGTCTTCGGCAATCAACTGCGAGACCAATGCGCCTGTATCGCAGACATACTTGCGGAGCTGGTCGGCGTAGCCGCAGTATTCCTCGTAGATTTCCTTGAAATCGAGTGGCTTTTCCCCGAAGGCCTGAAGGATTCGGTTCTTGCATTCGAGGACCGACTTCAGCTCCTCGGCGAATGCGTCGCGGTCCATCCATGAGACGACCCGGATGCCGATTCGGTCAGCCGCGTCGGCGTAGCATGGTCCGATTCCGCGTCCGGTGGTGCCCACCTTCTTGCCGTCCCCCTTGAACCTCTCCTGGAGTGCGTCGAAGACCTTGTGATATGGCATGACCACATGTGCGCGGTTTGAGATGCGCAATCCGTCGGCGGAGCCGCCGGCCGCTTCCAGCTCCCTGATTTCCTGGAGGAGGCAGACCGGGTCGAGGACCACGTCGTTCCCGATGATGCAAATGCATCCCTTATAGAGGATCCCCGACGGGAGGAGATGCAGTTTGAAGACATGTCCGTCAGCCATCACGGTATGCCCCGCGTTGCTGCCGCCCTGGTATCGCGCCACCACGTCCGCCTGGGACGCCAGAAAGTCCACGACCTTTCCCTTGCCTTCATCCCCCCACTGGGTTCCTACTACTACAACCGTTGACATGATTTATGAAATGCTCCTGAAAAAAGGTTCGCCCCGAGAATTATTCAGCGGAGGGGTAATGTAGTGCGTTTGCGGATTTCGGCCTTTATGCCGTCGCAGGTAAAGCCATCCGTATGGACCATTGACGCGATGAGCGCGGCGTCGGCGTGTCCTTCCACGAATGCGTCGATGAGATGCTGGACAGTTCCCGCGCCTCCGGATGCGATTACGGGGACGCTGACCGCGTCAGCCACCTTGCGCGTGATTTCCAGCTCGTAGCCGTTCCGGACTCCGTCCGTGTCGATGGCGTTGAGGCAGATTTCCCCTGCCCCCAGTTCCACCGCGTGTTTTGCCCACTCCACCACATCCCAGGAGGTGGGCGTGCGGTATCCGTTGATGAATACCTGGTAGCCGGAGGGAAACTCGGCGGAGGGGGCGACGCGCTTTGCGTCCAGCCCCAGGACGACGCACTGGCGTCCGAAGGCGTTTGCGCTTTCCGTGAGGGTGGATGGCTGTTGGACTGCCAGTGAATTGAGAGAGACCTTGTCCGCCCCGGCCAGCAGTGCCTCCCTCATGTCCTTTGACGAGCGGATGCCACCGCCCACGCAGAACGGGATGAAGACCTTTCTTGCGGCGGAGGCCACCATCTCCAGGTCGATTGGCCGCTGTTCCGCGGAGGCCATGATGTCGTAGAAGACCAGTTCGTCCGCCCCTTCGCGGCAGTATTTATCCGCCAGGAAGACCACATCCCCCACGTCCACGTTGTTCTTGAACCTGACGCCCTTTGTGACGCGCCGGTTCTTCACATCGAGGCATACGATCACCCGTTTCATCAGCATCCTGCCGTTCCTCCCTTTCCGTCCCATTCGAGGAAATTTCTGAAGAGCCTCAATCCGAACTCGCCTGAGCGTTCGGGGTGGAACTGCGTTGCGGCGAGCGATCCCCTGATTGCGGCGGAGCAGAACTCCATTCCGCCGTATTCAGTGGTTCCGAGGACGAGGGGGCTGCTGTCGGGGGCGCAGTAGTACGAGTGCACGAAGTAGAACGGCGTGTCCTGCGGGATTCCCCTGAAGAGCGGGTGGGTTTCGTCAAAGTGGACTGCATTCCATCCCATTTCGGGGATTTTGAGTTCGGGGTGGTTTGGGAAGTCGAAGCGGCGCACCCTTCCGGGCAGGAGCCCCAGGGCGGGTACGCCTCCGTCCTCGTCGCTCCAGTCGAAGAGCAGCTGCATTCCGATGCAGATGCCCAGGACTGGCCGTCCATCGGCCACCGCCTTTTCCAGGAGCCTGTCATATCCCCGTGAGCGCACCTGTTCCATGGCGCTTCCGGCAGACCCGTCTCCGGGGAAGATAATGGAGCCCGCGGGCAGTGCCTCCTCGGCGCATGTCGCCATGACGGGGGCGACCCCGAAGCGTTCGCACGCCAGGCGGACGCTTGTCAGGTTGCCGGCGCCGTAGTCAAGAATTGTGACGGATTGATTCGACACGGTGGTAGGGGATTTCCGCGGCTACTCCCATTCAATCGTGCTTGGCGGCTTCGAAGTGATGTCCAGCACGACGCGGTTGATTCCGCGGACTTCGTTGATGATGCGGTTCGAGACCCTCCTGAGGAGCGCGTCCGGGAGATTCACCCAGTCGGCGGTCATGCCGTCCTGGGATTCCACCACGCGGAGGGCGACGACATAGTCGTAGGTGCGCTGGTCTCCCATGACTCCCACCGTGCGCACGGGGAGGAAGACGCAGAATGCCTGCCAGAGCTTGTAGTAGAGTCCGGCCGCCTTGACCTCCTCCACGAAGATTGCGTCCGCGTCCCTCAGCAGGTCGAGCGTGTGCTGTGTCACTGCGCCGAGGTGCCTGACTCCGAGTCCCGGCCCTGGGAACGGCTGCCTCAGAATCACCTCGTCCGGGAGTCCGAGGGTTCGTCCCACCTCCCTGACCTCATCCTTGAAGAGTTGGTTGAGCGGTTCGAGGAGTTTGAACTTGAGGTCTTTCGGGAGGCCGCCGACATTGTGGTGGCTCTTGATCATTGCGGCGGGATTTCCGTTGATTGGCATTGACTCGATGACATCGGGATAGGTGGTTCCCTGTGCCAGGAACGTGGCGCCCTCGATGCTGCGGGCCGCATCGGCGAAGACTTCGACAAACTCCTTTCCGATGATGTGCCGTTTTGCCTCGGGCTCCTCGACTCCCGCGAGCTTTCCGAGGAACCTGTCCGTCGCGTCGACGTAGTGGAGATTCATCTGGAAATTGCGTCCAAAGAGTTCCCTGACCCTTTCCGCCTCGTTTTTGCGGAGGAGACCGTTGTTGACGAAGATGCATGTGAGCTGGCGTCCGATTGCCTTGTGGAGGAGTGCGGCGGCCACGCTGGAATCCACGCCGCCGGAGAGACCAAGGATCACCTTCTCCTCACCGACGGTCTCGCGTATCCTCTTCACCGCGTCTTCAATGAAGGACGACATATTCCAGAGCCCCCTGCATCCGCAGATTTTCAGGCAGAAGTTGCGGATAATCTGGATGCCGTTGGGGGAGTGGACAACCTCAGGATGGAACTGGATTCCGTAGAGCGCCCTGCCCTTCAGCTGGCAGGCGGCGAATTCGCAGTTCCTTGTGACGGCCAGGGTTTCGATTGAGGAGGGCTCCATGGTCACCTTGTCGCCGTGGGACATCCAGACTGTCTGCTCCGGGTCCATTCCCGCGAAGAGCTCGCCCGGCTTCTGGATGTGGAGCTGTGCCCGGCCGTATTCCCGTTCGGGAGCGGAGGAGACCGTGCCGCCCAGGTTCTTGACGAGGATTTGCATTCCATAGCAGATGCCCAGCACTGGAATCCCCAGATTGAGGATTTCGGGGTCGAGCTGGGGGGCGCCCTCCTCGTAGACGCTGGCGGGGCCGCCCGAAAGGATGATGCCCTTCGGCTGCAACGACGCCAGCTCCGCCGCCGATGTATTGCAGGGAATGACCTGGCTGAAGACGTGGCACTCGCGGATGCGGCGGGCAATCAGCTGGCTATACTGCGAACCGAAATCCAATACGACAATTGTCTCTTCCTTGTATGCGGACATTTGGATTTGGAGAAAAAACGAAGTGCGGTTGTTTTTTTGGGGGGAGGTGCGGAGGTGCGGGGCGTTCCGCCCGGGCAGGACGCTAGATTTGGACGGCGTTGCCGGCGACTGCGGAGGCGGCGTTTGCCTCCAGGAAGGGCTTCACCTCCTCGGCGAGGTACTCCTTCACCTGTTCGGGAGCCCGTCCCACGTATTTTTCGGCGCGGAGGGTCTCCGCAAGGTCCAGGTTCATTCCCGCAAAATGCGGGTCTTCCGCCAGGCGTTCCAGGAGGTCGTTCTCGCCGCCGTCGAGTTTGACATGCGCCGCTGCCGCCTGGGCATTTGCGCGGATGGCCTCGTGGAGTTCCTGGCGGTCGCCGCCGGCCTTCACAGCGTCCATCATGATGTTTTCGGAGGCCATGAACGGCAATTCGGCGGCGAGGTGCTTTGCAATGACATTCGGGTAGACCACGAGGCCATTCGAGACATTTGCGAAGAGGTCGAGGATGCCGTCGATGGCAAGGAATCCCTCCGCCATCGCAATCCGCTTGTTCGCGGAGTCGTCAAGGGTTCTTTCGAACCACTGCGTCGCGGCGGTGATTGCGGGGTTCAATGCGTCGCAGATCACGAACCGCGCAATGGACGCAATGCGTTCGCTGCGCATGGGGTTTCGCTTGTACGCCATCGCCGACGAGCCAATTTGCAACTTTTCAAAGGGTTCCTCCACCTCCTTGAGATGCTGGAGGAGGCGTATGTCGTTGGAGAACTTGGTGGCAGTCTGCGCGATTCCGGAGAGGACATTCAGGATTCGCGAGTCGATCTTCCGCGAATATGTCTGCCCCGACACCGCATAGCATCCAGGGAACCCCATCTTTTCCGCAATCATCGCGTCGAGCCTGCGGCACTTTTCGTGGTCCCCGTTGAAGAGTTCGAGGAAGCTTGCCTGGGTGCCCGTGGTTCCCTTGCTGCCCAGGAGCTTAAGCCCTCCCAGGACATAGTCCAGGTCTTCGATGTCGCTCATCACATCCTGGAGCCAAAGGGTGGCGCGCTTGCCGACCGTGGTGGGCTGTGCCGGCTGGAAGTGTGTAAAGGCCAGGGTCGGCATCCCGGCATGCTTCTCCGCAAAACCTGCAAGGTTGCCGACGACGGTCACTAGCTTGCCACGGAGAAGGCGCAGCGCCTCGCGCATGACGATGAGGTCGGTGTTGTCCCCCACGTAGCATGAGGTCGCACCAAGGTGGATGATGCCCTTCGCCTTCGGGCACTGTTCCCCATACGCATAGACGTGGCTCATCACATCGTGGCGGACAATCTTCTCCCGGGCCTCGGCAACCTCGAAGTTCACATCCTCCACATGGGCACGCAGCTCGTCCAGCTGCTCGTCGGAAATGGGGAGCCCCAGGGACTGCTCCGACTCCGCCAACGCAACCCACAGACGACGCCACGTGGTGAACTTGTTGCGCTCGGAGAAGATGCGCTGCATCTCACGACTCGCATAACGCACCGAAAATGGACTCTGGTAGAAATCTGTCATGAGAGGCATTGGGAGATTTTGGAGTTGGGGGTTGCCCCGCCTTCGCCGGCGCTTGCGGCGTTGGCAGGGAATGAAGAGCTTGCCGGTGTTTCCTTCTCCCTAGGAAAGGGAGAGGAGCGAGAGCGCCTCCTCGTACTTCTCGGCGGTTTTCCGGACGATTTCGGGGGGAAGCTCCGGGGCTGGCGGCTGGTGGTTGAAGTTGATGGAATCCAGGTAGTCCCTGACAAACTGCTTGTCGAGGCTCGGCGGGTTCTTTCCCGGGGCGTATGACTCCTGTGGCCAGAACCGGCTCGAGTCTGGCGTAAGCACCTCGTCCGCCAGGACAAGGTTGCCCTCCTCGTCCAGCCCGAACTCGAATTTTGTGTCGGCGATGATGATTCCCCTGGCCCGTGCGTAGCCTGCGGCCTGGAGATAGAGGTCGATGGACGCCTTGGCGAGCTTGTCCGCCAATTCCTCCCCGATCACCTTCTTCAATTCATCGATGGTGATGGCCATGTCGTGCCCCGACTCCTCCTTTGTGGTGGGAGTGAAGATTGGCTCGTCGAGCCTGTCTGCATTCACATATCCCTTTCTCAGGGGGATTCCGCAGACCTCGCCGCCCTTGACATAGCTGCTGTATCCGGAGCCGGTCAAATATCCCCTGACGATGCATTCCACGGGGAGCATCTTCAGCTTTTTGACGAGCATGGAGCGCCCATCCAGGTCCTTCGCGTACTTTTGGAGGACTTCGGGATATTTTGTCACATCTGCGGTGACGAGGTGGTTCCCGATTCCCTTGAGGATGCGGAACCAGTTGAGGCTGAGCTGAGTAAGGACTCTTCCCTTGCCCGGGATGCCATTCGGCATGATGCAGTCGAAGGCGCTGATGCGGTCCGTGGCGACGAAGAGGATGCTGTCGCCCAGGTCATAGACATCGCGGACCTTGCCGGACTTGGGGGCGGAAAGCTCGGGGATTGACGTGCCCAGGAGGGCGCCGTTCTTGTCGTAGTTCATGACTTGGAAAGCAGTATGGTTATGGAGGTTGCGCGGGAAAGTGCCAAATGTATTGCGTGGCGGGAAAACTGCCCGGCGACTGGGGACCTTTCAGCCCTCCTGGCGATGTGTGAAGGCGCGGCGGCCATCCGCAAACGGCGCCACCGTGTCCCCCTGCCCCGAAAGCAGCCACTTGTAGATGGTGAGGCCTTCGAGACCCACAGGGCCACGGGCGTGAATCTTCGACGTGGAGATGCCGACCTCCGCGCCAAGGCCAAAACGGTAGCCGTCCGCAAATCTCGTGGACGCATTCCAGAAGACATCCGCCGAATCGACACGCCTCTGGAAGAGCTCCGCGGCGGCGGCGTCTTCGGTGACGATTGCATCGGTGTGATGGGAGCCGAAACGGTTGATGTGCGCGATTGCGGCGGCCAGGTCGTCCACGACTTTCACTGACAGAATCAGCGCCAGATACTCCGTGGACCAGTCCTCCTCCGTCGCCGGCTTCATCCATGTGACGATGGACCTGCTCATTTCGTCGCCCCTGAGTTCGACTCCTGCGTTTCGGAGTGCATCGCAGACTGCGGGCAGCAGCCTGGATGCGGCGTCCTTGTGGACGAGCAGGGTCTCGACAGTGTTGCAAGTGGCGGGCGCCTGGGTCTTGGCGTCGACGGCGATCGCGACCGCCTTCTCAAGATTGGCCGACGCATCCAGGAAGAGGTGGCAGAGCCCTGCGGAGTGCCCCAGCACGGGAATGGTCGTGTTCTCCATGATGTACTTCACAAAGGAATTGGAGCCTCGCGGCACGATCAAGTCGATGTACTCGTTGAGCCTCAGCATGCCATTCACCTCCTCGCGGGTCTCGAGAAGCTGTATCCAGTCGCCTGGAAGCCCAACGGCCTCCGTGGCGTTCCTGATGACCTCCGCCAGAATCCGGTTGGTGTGAAGCGCCTCCTTGCCGCCCTTCAGCAATACCGCGTTGCCGCTCTTGAGACAGAGGGAGGAGATCTGGACAAGCGCGTCAGGCCGGGCTTCGAAGATGATGCCTATCACGCCAATCGGGCAGGTGACGCGGCGCAGGTGCAGTCCTTCCGCCAGCTCGGTGCGGGTCAGCACCCGTCCCAGGGGGTCCGGCAGCGATGCCAGGGCCTCCAGGCCATCCACGACCCCGCGCAGCTTCTTCTCGTCGAAGACAAGGCGCTTCTGCAACGCATCCCCTAAATCCCGGGACGCATCAAGGTCCCGCCCGTTGGCCTCTCCTATCTCGGCGGAATGCGCACGCAACGCCTCGGCCATCGCCAGCAGAGCACGGTTGCGGAGCTCGACAGAAGTGTCGGATAGTGGCGTGGAGGCGGCTTTCGCACGTTTTGCTAGTTCTATCATTTTTCTCTACCTGGTTATGGGTGAAGATGGCCTGCCCTTATTTTCTCAGCGGTGTCATTTTGCGTCGCTGCCTGGCTTCGGCGAGTTTTTGCCACGCAAATTCGTCTTTTGCCACGATTCTAATCAAGTGCGACGGGGAGCACTCGAATCTTGCGGCGGCCTCCGGCATTTGGAAATCCGTGGCGAGGAGTGCGTCGAAGATTCTGCCGAGCCAGAGGAAGTAGTTCCTTGAATTTGGCTTGGGAACCGGGGCGAGGGGGATGCCGGGGGTGGACTCTCCCTCTCCGGGAAGAAGATTCACGGCGATTTCGCCCCGGAGCTTGTCCAGTGCGTGCTTGAGATTCTGGTGCTGGGAGCGTGTGACATCGTCGAATGCGCTCAACCCGCTTTCGAGATGGGTGACCCTGGCGGCGGAGGATGTCTTGTTGCGCTTCTGCCCTCCGGGGCCAGTCCCCCTCATGGCATCGAAGCGGCACTCCTTCATGAGCTCCTCGTCGGAGAGGGCGAGCAACTCGTATTTTCCACGGGGCGCGGGCATCAGGCGGTGGTCCCCGCAAATCCGGGCAACGGGAAGATTCCCGCCGCATTGCCGTAGAAGATGGCGGCCTTCTCCTCGTCCGTGAGCCCTGTCTCCTCGATTTCACGGAGTGCGCAGTCCAGTGGCGACCAGGGGGAATCCGTCCCGAAGAGGACCTTTGAGACACCGTGTTTTCGAATGATTCTCTCGAATTGCTCCTGGTCTGTCATCCAGCACTTTGAGAAGGATGTGTCGAGATAGACCGGCGCTCCCGCCAGGTCGCTCTCCACCTCGTCCCAGTTGCGCCAGCCGCCCAGGTGTGCGCAGATGATCGTGAGTCCGGGGTGGCGTTCCGCGAGGAAAGCGAAGTCGGCTGGCCGTGAATGCGGGGCCTGTCCCATGAATCCAATGTCGCTTCCCGCATGGAAGAGCGCGGGGAGCTTCAGCGACTCCAGCTTGTCCCAAAGGGGATTCAGACGCTCCTCCAGGATGCCGAACTGCTGGTATTCCGGGTGGAACTTGACTCCGAGAAGCCCCATCCCCGCAATCCTGTCGCACTCCCCGAGCAATTCGTCCATCGGGGCGTTGGGATAGAGCCCAGCCAGGGAAAGATGTGGCCAGCGGTTCCAGGAGGCAACCCATTCGTTGACATGGCGCATCTGCTTCTCGCTGGTGACAACCGGGCAGTTCAGCCAGCCGTCGTATCCAGTCTCGAAGGCTCGACGCTCCTGGTCGACCAGGCTGCCGTCGGTAAATGCAGGAAGACCGTGGGAGTTCTCGACCAGCACGTCTATCGCGCGATGGTGGACCTTGTCGGGAAATACATGGCTATGGACGTCGAATATGGGCATTGGCAAAATGAAAGGCGACAAGGGCGCGACAGGGTGAAAACGCTAAATGCTGCGCACGGAAGGACGCATACTGCGTACTTTATCGTCTCTCCAATAACCCGAATGGATAGACAAGGCGTTGCAAGTGGCCCGGCCTTCGCCCTTGCGGCGACGCGAGGGCATAAAAAAACCACCGTGCTGCATTTTTGGTGCAGACGGTGGTCAAACAACAACGGAGGTTTTTGGGAAAGCGTTTGGTACCGGGCATAGGACTCGGACCTATGACACGTGGATTATGATTCCACTGCTCTACCAACTGAGCTAGCCCGGCACGGAAAACGCCTTAACATATCGGTTTTGCGAAAAATTGCAAGGAATCGCGCGAATGATTGGCGAAAAGTTGCGCGCTCGCCCCGCCCCTGTAACATAACATCCTTATTTTCAACAACTTACGATATACTTCCCTGCGTTTTAAGGTAATCGATGATAGCCTTGTTGGGGGAGTTGTCCTGGAATTCTATGCGGTATGGGACTCCCATTTTCTGGAAGAGCGGATCCAGGAAACGAATGATTCCCTCTTCCATCTCCTTGAAATCGAGGCTTTGGTGTTGCAGCATGTCCATAAGCACCTCCCGCTTGAGGGATGCCAGCCGTTGCTGCACCTGTTCATCCTCGTCATCGATAATGCCCTTGAACTTCATGAGTCCGGTGCGCTTGGTGACGGACTCGTATGTTTCCGGCCTCAGGGACAGGGTGAGGATTTTTGGCGCGGGGAAGTTGATGACGACAGTCCCGTCCTCCTCCACCGTGACATCCTCCTCCGTTAGTGCATCCATGTCGAACCCGTAGAAGACATCCGCCATGATGGAGCCCTGCGACTCCTCGATTCCATACCAGGCGGCGCGGGTGGAGCCGATTCTCGCCTGCCACTCCTGCCTTTGGGTCGTCAGAAAGCTGAGGTTCTCCTTCTTCAGGATTGCCCAGGTGAGATTCACGCGCTCCTCGACGCTGAAGGCGGAGGCGCCGCCCAGTGCGACCCAGAGGAACCCGCCCACAAGAAGCACCATGCCAAGCAGGCACGCAATCCCGACGACGGGGATTTTGCGGGATTGACGGGATGGTTCTTTTATGAGGGACATCTGGGGAGTTGAGTGTCGTGGGAGTTGTGCCTTAAGATAAACCCGAAATCTCCCGGGCGGATGCGCCCTGCCCTGCCGCGGGAGGCTGGCTGGCGGCTGCCAGCTGAATCGTCCACTCCCTGAGGGAGGCATCCCTTGCGCCGAGAACGAGCCACGCCTTGTAGTCGCCATTGGCGAGTCTCTGCGCGGCCTCCCTGCGGGAGGGGACTGCGGCCGCCTCCACGCCGGATTCGGCGAAGCGTCCCGCGACCTCCTCCGAGGTTGGCGAGAATGTGACCGTTCCACCTGCGTAGTAGACTGGCAGCATCATGAAGAGGTCTCCTGGTTCCAGGCTCCTGCGCAGGTGTTCTGCCAGCGCCTCCTCCATGAAGCGCAGCGCGCCGAAGCCATGGGGCTGGAAGACGATTCCCAGGGGGGAGCCGAAGCGCTCCCGTGCGCATTGGATGGATGCAGCAATCTTCTCCGGATTGTGCGCGTAGTCATTCACGACTGCAACAGGCGAAGACGGGGCGGAGAGGAGTTCGAAACGCTGGAGGACGCCGCGGAAACGCGACATCGCCTCCGCAATGCGCTCCGGGGATTCGCCGGGAAGCGCGAGACGCAATATGCGGTAGGTGGCCTCGCCATTCCAGGCGTTATGGAGGCCAGACTGGGTGCTGAGTATCTGGATGCCGTCGGAGGAGACAAAGCGCATGCCGTCGCGCATCGGGGCATAGCCCCGGGCGGAGCAGTCGTATGGAGCGACCCGGCCCGACGGCTCCTCGACGACAAGCTCGGGAACGTCCGAAGGATAGACCGCACCCGACCTGCAACGGGAGAGAAAACTCCTGAAGACGCGGATGAGCTCCTCCGTCCCGTAATGGTCGTCGCCGACATTCAGGACGACTCCGTAGTCCGGGGAAAAGCCGTTGATGGAGTGGTCGCTTTCGTCAATTTCCACGACGACGAACTCCGGCGGCGCGTCCTGGCTGGAGGCGAAGAAGTTTCCCGGCCTGGCGGAAGATTCGAATTCCGGCAGGTAGCCGCCGTCCACCAGGACGATTCGGCGTCCAAGTGCATTGAGGGCGGAGCCAATCCAGCCAGTGACGGAGGTCTTGCCGCAGGTTCCCGCCACGCCGATGAGTCGGCCTCCGCACTTGGTGCAAAGATGTGAGAGGACGAATGCCCGGTGGAAGACGGGGGTTCCGGGGGCGGCAATCTGGTCGGGGTTGCCTGGCTCGATGGCCGTCGTGAAGACGAATGCGTCGGGGTGGAACTCCACCGGCCCCGACCCGTCCTGTGGATAGAGTGTGATTCCTGCGGCGCGGAGTGCATTGAAGAGCCCCTGCCGGGAGGAATCCAGAAGCCCCCGGTCGCTTCCGGCCACCTCGTATCCCTGGTGCTTCAGGAATTGCGCCAGGCCGCTCATGCCGATGCCGCCGATGCCAACGAGAAAGACCTTTGCGGGGGCGGATGGGAAGTCCGTCGAAAAATGGATGGCGTGTGTATCAGCCATGTCGGTGGGAGAGTTGTACAAGTTGTTCAAGAGCAAGTGAGTTCCATCCTGGCGCGTTGAGCAGCGACTCCAGCAGCGTGGCGCATGCGACCGCATCGTAGAATGCGTCATGCGCCGCCAGCCCGGGGCACCGGGATTCCAGGAGCGGCTGCATTCCGAGATTCGGGATAAGATTCTCGAGCTTGAAGTCACGCTGGGCAGGATACGCCCTGCGGGCAAGCGCCAAGGTGTCTATCCAGGGGCCAAACTCCTGGAAGGGAAACTCCCGGGAGAGGACTCCCCGTTCCGTGGGGACATTGTGTGCGACCAGCGGGCGCCCTTGCAGATACTGCCGCAGGGTCGGCCAGAGTTCCTGGATGGTCGGGGATTCATCCAGGACATCCCGCAACTGCCCCCAACGGCCCGGAGTGTATGGATTGAAGGGCTGTTCCCTTGGAACCCGCAGGTAGGAGTTGAAGGACTCGGCAAGATCCACGCGGCCATTGCGCACCGAAACCACCCCAATCTGCCAGGGCACGCTCAAATAGCCGGCGACGCCGCCGGTGGTCTCAAAGTCGATTGCGACAAAGGAGGTTGACTGCAATTCGTAATCCATGACGGCCTCGGCAAACACACCCCGCTATCTCATCTTGCCAAGCAGCAGATCCGAAAGGATTTCCAGGGCGGCGCCAAGACGCTGCCCCTTCGCAACGGAGTATTCCGTGTAGTTGACATGGACGGGAATCTCCTTCCAGCGCAATCCCGCCTTCTTCATGAGAATGAGGATTTCGCTCGCATGGGCCATGCGGTCCTCCTGAAGCCGGATAGACTCCATCGCCTTGCGCGAAAGGGCGCGGAAGCCATTGTGCGCGTCCGTCAGCCAGACGCCTGTAAGGAGTCCGTTCACAATCCGCGCGAGACGCAGGGTGCGGCGGCGGCTCCCCGGCACGGCGGCAATGTCCTCCTGGCGCAGAAAACGCGACCCCAGGACGATGTCCGCCTCCCCCCGCCTGATTGCATCCAGGGCGACGGGGATTGCCGCCGGGTCATGCTGTCCGTCGGCGTCGAAGTGGACGATTGCCTCCGCGCCCTGTGCCAGCGCGTAGTCCGCCCCTGTCTGCAAGGCCGCCCCCTGTCCTCGGTTGATTGGATGTCGCAGGATTGTCACGGGCACTCCCGGCAGGGACAGGGGGGCGGGGGACCCGTCGTCGACCAATACGACTCGGTAGCCCTTCTCCAGCAACGGGGCGACCGTCCTCTTGACGACCTCAGGGTCCTCCTTGTAACATGGAACGACTATGCAAAACACGGCTCTTTCTGGAAATGTGAAATCTCAAACCATCTGCGCCTGGCCGGGGTCATCCACTGTCCCGCCGCAGGAGCGAAGCACGCCCCTTCTACTCGCCATTCTCCGTGGAGAAGACCCCCATTCCAATGCTCCATGCGTTGACGAGGCGCCAGGCGCCATCGACGGGGCAGTAGAATTGCGAGGACGGGGCTGCATCGTCCCAGAGTGGTCCCAGGAAACGCGGGCGTGGGTTTGACGGTGCCCTGGGAATGAGGGTGAGCGTCGGCTGGGCTGCGGGGTCAGGGGACGGCGCGGCCCAGAATCCCGTTCCAGCGGGAAGGATGCCGGCGGTTGCGGGGATGAATGAGTTTGACTTGGGTTCGTGGACGTAGATTTCCGACTGCAGGAGCGCCTTGAGCTGTGTCACCGACGCGTCTCCGGGCAGCGAGAGGGGCGTCCACTCGCCCTTGCGGAGATTCTTCCAGCATCCTGCCAGGGCGGCCTGGTAGCGTTCTGCCACAGTCGGGGATGCGGCAGGAGCCTGGTGGTCGCCGAAGAGAAGCGCGGAGGAAATCTCCAGCGGGATTCCGGAGTCCTTCACCGTGACCTGGATTTCAAGGGGCACGTCCACAGTGCCGTCGGAGACATTCAGGGTGACGGGGAAGCTGTGTCCGGCGGCGGAGATTGGCGGATTGACAGTCAGGAGGCCAGTCAGGCCATTGTCGGAGACGCCCATCCAGGCGGGCGCGGAGGAGATGGAGTAGACTAGGCGGTCGGGGGAGACATGGTTCCCCGTGTCCGGGTCGTGGGCGGCAAGCGGATATACCGTCACCGCGACTGCGGGAGCCTCGATTGCCCGTGGCGGCTCCTCCGTCCAGACCGGCGGGTCGTTGACGGGTGTCACGGGAATTCTAATGGTGTAAGTTGGATAAACTACTGCATCTGAGACACTTATAACCATCGAGTCCTCACCGCAGAAATCTGGGTCCGGCGTATAGAGGATTTTGTATTTGGCGACGGATGCATCCGAAGGCACGATACGGCAGGCGCCATGGAGCGGGGGATTGACGACTCTCACGACGAGCGCGTCGTTGTCGGGGTCTGAGAACGATATCCGCAAATCCGTCTCAGTGGAGTCCTCCAGCATTGTGGCGGCGGTTGTATTCAGGACATTCGGCCAGTAGTTTCTCCAGGCCGTATCCTCCCAGACATAGAGGTTGACGTGTTCATTTTGCGCGATGCTCCTGCCCTCGTCCTGCATATCCGCGACCGTGCTGAATGCGACGCGTCGGCCGGACGGTGAGATTGCGGGATACCGGCATGGCTGGACAATTTCGGGAGTGAGGCAGACCGGGAGGCCTCCCTGCTTTGTGTCCAGGGCATAGACCCGTGCCAGGGAGTCGGAGCCATTGGTCGCCAGGTAGACGATTCGGCGGCCATTGTCGGAGATTGCCACGGATGTGGCTCCCGCCGGGACGGGGAGCTCCTCGGCGGAGTCTCCGAGCGCACGGTTCACAAGGATGAATCTGCCGTCAGTGCGCTTTGCGACAATCTTCATGGCGTCCTGGGAGATGCCGCAGACCTCCGCAATGCCGGCACCCTGTGCAAGGACGAGAGGCGTCTCGTCGATTCCGATTCTCATCGTCTTGAGTCTACCCTCCTCGACCCAGAGGAGGGTTCGTCCATCCCTGGAGAGCCTTGGCGTTGTCGCCCCTTGTGCGATTGTCTGCGGCTGGGAGTCCTCCCTTGGATAGAAGAGGAGTTCGCCCGTGGGTGAGAGGGCGGCTATCGGCCCGTCTTCGGAGACGGTTGCCGCGGAGACCGCCGTCCCGAGTATTCTTGTGTTTTCGCGATAGAGGCACGAATCGCCTTGCCGTATCCAGAATCGTGCGTTTCGGGTTCCGTGGATGTGCGCCACATTGTCAGTTGCGGCTTCCAGCCTTGTGAACTCCCCTGACGGGAGCGTTGTCCTGTAGTAGTCTCTGGAGAGTGCCGAGTCCGAGGAATCCAGCGGCGCGGTCGTCATCATCTCGAGAGTGTCGTCCGAGGTAAAGCGCACCTCTGGATATGCGTAGACATTGTTTGAGGGTGGCATGAAGCCCGTGAGTGAATCGAAGTCGGAGACGACTACCTCCAGGAGATTCTGGTCGCCAGTGGAAAGGGTGAAGCGCAGGAGGAAGCGGCCGGCGGCGGTCCCGTCAGTCCGTATGACCCAGGGAAGAGTGGAGACGGGGTATTCCACGCCGGGAAGAATTCCGGGATTCTCCCCCTCCTCCACATCGGCTATCTCAAGGACGCCCGGGAATTGCGTATCGGCGGGGACGGGGCTCCAGGTAATTGTCGTCGACTCGGAGGCACCGTCGACCGTCATTCCAATGACGCGCCCCATCCCCTCCTCTGTCTTCTTCGGGACACGGATGGCCTCTGCCTGGAAGTTGATGGAAGGCCCCGAATCCGCCTTCCAGAGATTGCCCTCTGCGTCAAGGAATGCGACATGGCGCCCGTTTGGTGAAATCACGGGCTGCGAGGATGCGCAATCCACGCCTTCGGGGGAGAGTCGTGCGATGATTCCGGAGACGCGGTCATATCGCATGATTTCGGAGTCGCGCCTGTAGGCGACATACCGTCCGTCGGAGGAGAGCGCGGGTTCCCGGGCTCCTGCAAGCGGCAGGTTTTCAGAGGACCACCTTCCGAAGCGGTCGAGGAATGTGCGTCGCATTGTGACTCCCTCGGATCCTGCCACGTATGGATAGATGACCGACCGTCCGTCCAAAGATGCGGCGATGGCATTCACTTCCTTTAGATAGTGGCCGTTATAGAGTCCGAGTTGCTCCCGGTTTCCGAGGTTGTCGATTCGCGTGACGACTCCCTTCACCACGTCGAGGCAATTGAGGTCGAGGGTATGGTTTGCAGCCTGGCTTAGGAAGAAAATGGTATCGAGCGAGGCTGAGGACGCTGGGCGGAGCCCGGCGCTGCCTGTCAGTTCGACGGTATCTGTCGCCGAGAACCTGTCGCCGTCAAGTGTTCCGAGGGCGGAGGTTCCGTCGGAGGGGGAGTTGTATGCGAATGCTCTGGAGCCATCGGATGAGACGAGGAGCCTTTCGTAATCGAACCTGCTTCCAAGGGATGTGGAGGGGCCACCGGTGCCTGCGTAGTAGTGAAGCGTCCTTACCTTGACATTGCCCCCCTTCTCGTCGTCGCTCACACCCCAAAGCGTCTTTGCGGGGCCTGTGACAACCTGGTCGAGAGTCCAGGAAAAATTGAAGAGTGCGACTGGCGGCTCTGCCGAAAAGACCTGTGTGACCGAGGAGGTGTCGACGACATACCCCCCACGGAATCGGGATTCCTTGCCGGCGGGGGATGCCACTATGGCGGCGCGGCCATCGTCGAAGACACTCTCCACGCTCCAGATTCGCCCGACGACCGAAAAATCCACATCAATGCGGGATGCTTCCGCGGCGAGGAGTGCCGCACACATCAGAATCGACGTCAGAATAGTTGTAAGGATTTGAAGGCGAGTCACTTGCGTAATGTGTTGGTTTACTGTGCGCAGTCGAATGGGCTTTGTTTTTGCCGTCTCGAAAAAAAGAGGGCGCATCCCATGGGAAGGAAGGCGCCCTCTGCAGTCGTCTTTTCTATGAAAAGCGCGGCTCTCGCATTAGAAGCGGAACTGGAGTTTCAGCTGTCCGCCCAGGGTATTGAGGCTCTGGCTGACATAGCGGGTTCCGACATCGCCGAAGCCCTTGTCGTAGCGCAGTTCGGCGGTCAGGCCGACTGCCTCGCTGAACCAATAGCCTGCGCCTGCGGACGCATAGAGTCCCCAGTTGAATTCGACTTCGTTGGCGCGGCCGCCGAGGGTCTTGCGGGAATCGCCGGAACCGATGGAGATGCGGGAGCTGGTCTCCATGTCGGCCAGGGAGAGGCTCGGACCTGCCGCCACGAAGGCGCGCACGCCATTGTCGAAGTTGTAGCCCAGCGAGAGACCGATGTCGAAGACGTAGAGCTGCATATCGAACTTGGAGGAACCGAATGCCTTCAGGTCGGCGTTGCCGGTGGCGGTGGAAGGCAGCTGCTGGCTATTCTGGTTGACGAGATAGTGCCCGTCCTTCTTGCCGACGAAGAGGTCGTAGCACTTGGTATCGCCGGAACCGACCATCTTGTCGCCGGAATCCATTGAGAAGAACTGGAAGTTTCCGACGAACGCCACATCGAACTGGTCCTTTGACCAGATGCTGGTTGAGAATCCGACTGCTGGCGCGGTCTGGTCTGCGTTACCGTAGGTCCCCTTTCCGCTGATGGATGCGCCGCCGAAATCACCGAAGGTGAGGCGTCCGACGCCTGTGGCACCGCTGGTGTAGTTGCGGGCTGCCCAGGCTGCGCCCAGGGTCGCGTCCGAAGGAGCGGAGAATTCGCCCGTGGCCTCGTTGAAGACATATCCCGTGAAGGAGGGGCTGGTCGCTCCGCCAAACTTGGGACGCTTGAAGTCACGATAGCTCAGGCCGACATTGATGCTCCAGTCGCCGCCGAACTCTGTTGCCTCGAAGACTGGCGCGGCGGGTTCCTGCTGCTCCTGCTCGACGGCAGGGACCTCCGCCTCCTGGGCGTACAGTCCAATCGCAAGCAGGCAGCCAAATACGAAAAGAAGTGACTTTTTCACTGATTGGTTCTCCTTTGTGGTTTTATGGAGTTAAAGATGATTTTCATGCAGCGGAGATGCCGCCCGGATTCACCCAGGCGGCATCAGCCAGGACTGCTATATGCCATGCGGGAACGGATACTCCTGGAGCTGGTAGACGACCAGGTCGCTGGTCTTCTTGCCGTCGACATAGACCGTGATGACGATGTAGTCGCCCACCTTGGGAGTGAACTCGTAGATGGAGTCGGGCAGCTTCAGCTCCCTGTGCTTGGAGCCAGACTGTTCGCCGGTGACGATTTCGACGGGGGTCCCGTAGCCGTTGTACCATGCGAAGCCGGCGATGGAGAAGAACTGGTAGTCCATCACGACATCCAGGCTCTCGTCGAGGAGTCCATCGGTGATGATGACGATCTTGCCCCTGTGCGCGAAGACGCCGGTGATGACAAGGTCCTTCGTGGTGGTCGCCAGCGAGAACTGGTGCATTCCGGAGTCAAGGGTGTTGTTGCCATTCTTAGCGGTCACATACCAGCTGTAGTTGGCGATCTCCTCGCTGATGTCCAGGCTGACTGTGGTCGTGGTGCCGGAGATTCCATCCTCGCTCTTGATGAGCTTGCCGTCCGCATCGAAGATCTTCAGGCTGTACTCCTGGGCGTGGGTTGCGACTGGCCAGGCCATCTTGACGGTGCCGCTGGTCAGGATCTTGCCGTCGGCGGGCATGAACGCAGGGGCGTTGGTCCAGGCGAGGACCGCGTCGCTGGATTCGGGCACGTGGATTGTCAGGACCTCGGTGTTCGGGCCTTCCCCATTGGGGTTGATGCCCTGGACATAGAGGGAGTATTCGCCGGCCACGGGGATCTGGAGCTCGATTCCGGCAGCCTCGGAGATGATCATGCCGCTTTCGTTGGGCTCGAAGCTGTTGGGGCCGATTGTCTGGACGGTCTCGCCACTGCCGTTGACGACGCTGAGGATGTAGTCGCGGGACATGGGGACGTTGATTGGAGGCAGTCTCACCCAGCCCTCATCGTCTGCAGTGGCCTCGGGAGCGGCGGCAACCGCCTCGCCGGGAAGGCCGTACTCGTCGATTTCCACCTTCTTGGCATCGCCATCGCCGCAGATGACTCCGGTGTCGCCGTCGGTCATTGACCAGACGCGGACCTCGTAGTCAACGGAGGTGTTTTCCTCGAAGCCCTTGAAGCCGACTTCATAGTAGTCTGCGGGCAGGAGGCTTCTGCGGTCTCCGCGGATGACGAGTGGAAGTTCGAAGCCAGTCTCATCGAAGAGCCTGACGACATGTCCGTCAACGTGGTTTTCGGGATCGACGCAATCGAAGGTGATGATCGGATACCATGGGGTTGCTCCAATGTAGATCGCAAGGCTGCCAAAGCCTTCCTTGAAATCCTCCACGCCGTTGGTGGTGCCGTTGTCGGTGAATCCGAAGTTGATGACCGCGCCCTTGCCGAGCGGGGCATCGCTCTTGACCTTGTATGTCAAGGTGACGCTCTTCTCCTGGAATTCAATGGCGGGCTCGCCGTCCAGAATGCTGTTCGCGTCGATGACGGACTTGATGACGGCGGCGGTAAGCACCTGGTCATCCTCTCCGAGACCCATCTGGACGTTGAACTCCATGGTGCGTTCAACGCCAAGCTGGTCGGGCAGGACATAGTCGGATGCGTCCACGACAGACGGGGCGTCGTTGACCTCGGTGACCTGAATCACGAGGGTGGCGGTGTTCTGGGAGTTGGCGCCGTCGCTGTCCTTCAGGCTGAAGCCGACCTTGGGCAGGGAATCCGGATCGACGCCCTTGGTGTTGAAACCATTCTTGGGAGTGAATGTGACGGCCATGCCGCCGTCGGCGCTCTCGGCGATGGCGATGGTTCCGACCTTCTCATCGAGGGCATCGAAGCCGTAGGTCAGCTTGTCGAGGTCCACGTCGACGCCAAGCAGGTTGAAGGAGACGGGGTCGCCGCCCTCGGCTGCTGTGATCGTATGGGTGAGGGGCAGAGACGGATCGTCTCCGATGGTGTTGTCTCCAATGCTTGAGAAGTATGGAGCCGTATTGCCGATTGTCCAGGTGGCCTCGTATGTTCCATCGGACTCCTTGTCGGCGGCGTCGCCGTATGGCATGTCGTATGCCTTTGCGACGACCTTGACGGTGTTGCCCTTCCTGACAGCGTCGCCGTTGTCCAGCGAGTCGCCGGTTTCGGCGAGTGCGGTGAAGCTGGTGCCGTCGGTGCTGTAGGACCATGCGAGTGCGTAGGCGACCTCGTCGCCGTCCGCATCAATGGAACCCGAGAAGGTGGCCTGCAGGGTATCACCGAAGAGTGCCTTGTCGCTGTCGGGGGTCTGTGCGACGGCGGCCGGGGCGGAGG
>ERZ1034873.92-NODE-92-length-54950-cov-39.500373_pt1 | contig 54950 bp, 54 predicted proteins | sample MGYA00520689_ERZ1034873 | MGnify/ENA primary metagenome ERZ1034873 (study PRJEB33766, sample SAMN09781722) | gut metagenome | biome: gut microbiome | host: Homo sapiens | place: Madagascar | study: EMG produced TPA metagenomics assembly of the PRJNA485056 data set...
TTCTATTTTGATTCAAGTTTGCGAACGAGCATCGCGAGTTTCGCAATTACCTATTAACTATTTTTTCCAAGTATGATAGTATAGTTCTCTTCCCGACGCTGCAATCATTTGAGCGACCAGATTCTCATAAAGATACCCCAGATTTGCAGGTAATTTATCAGAAAGCAATTTTGCATAAATATCATTTTCCGTCATTGGACGATCTATACACATCAGAGTAATAAACAATCCTGTATCTGAAAGATATAACTTGTAACTGTCAAAATCTTTCGTGTCCGTCAGGCTGACCCTTGGATTGGTAGAATTATAACATGGCAAAACTGTTTTCGAATCTATCAAATCATATAATAATTCTTCTGCCTTGGTATTATTTCTTTTTCCGATTGCTGTAGTAATTTATATCACAAAATATACATTCCTTCAATTTATATATTTTATATTATGTGCGTTTCTTCAATATTTATTGCAGTGGTTTTGTGCTTATATTCAAAAAGTTCTGTGGTTGTGGTAAATAATTTTTTTCTTTCTCGTTGTATTCTTTTTTCCATGCAAAAATAATTGTTGTATCATCCCTATAAACTTGAAGTTATCGATTTCTTTATTATCTAATCTGTTAGTAATCTATCCAACAGCATCTGCCTATTATTTATAAACATTTCTGTTACCTGGTAACTCTCTGTATCCTCATATTCGCACAGATGTATGCGTCCATTATCAAAACAATAGATATCTGCATCTGGTATTCCTAACAAAATTGGCGAATGCGTAACTATAATAAACTGTGCTCCCTCTTTTGCACATCTGTATATTTGCATCAACAATGTAAGCTGTCTCTGCGGCGATAATGCAGCTTCCGGCTCGTCAAAAAGATACAAGCCATTTGGATTCATATTATTCTGTGCTAATGCGAGAAAACTCTCTCCATGTGATTTTTCATGATATTTAGCGGAAGGATGTGTAATATCTGCATATTCTTCTTCCTGCGTTGCAACATTATAAAAGCTTTCTGCCCTAAGAAAATATCCCCACTTTTCCTTCCGATAGCCTTTGGCAATTCTTATCGCATCACACAACTCTGAATGTGTATCATGCGTAGAAAAAACATAATTCTTCGTTCCACCCTCAGGATTAAAACCATGTGCTACGGCAAGTGCTTCCAATAAAGTTGATTTACCGCTGCCATTTTCCCCTACAAAAAAAGTAATTGGTTTGTTAAAATCAAGTTTTTCAACTCCCTTAAAAGCCCTGATTCCCTTCAGATAACTATCCTTATCAATTTTATCCCAATCAAATATTACTCCTTGTATGAATTGATCATTCACCTAATCACCTCCTTGTAAAAAACACTTTCTAATCCCCATCTTCTTGCCCTTTAGACAAGAAGCATTCTTCACCTTCAGTTCGGTCAATCTCGATTTTTCAATTCTGTCAACAAAAATTGTTCTATACAAATTCTGCACCTGCTTCATGTAACTTTTTAAAGTACTTATTCTTGTTTTTCTTATACATTGTTCCGATTGCAGCTTCATTCACGATTACTTTATATCCATTTTTTATAGCACCTAATGCTGTCAGTGCAACACAAGCCCCACCATCTACACCCACAACTTCAACATATTCAATATTGTGTTTTTTCAGCAATATATCAAGTCCAGAATTAGTAAATGCATTACCTTCATATTTTATGAATATATTATCAGATACTATATGCAATTCTTTAGCAAAATCAACATCTTCTGTTCCTTCATATGCATGAAATGGTGCAAACTTATTTATCAGATTCTTCTTCATTACATTTTTTATATAAATAACCAAGTTGTTTTCATTAGCATCAATAATCTTATTAACCTCATGAAGTAAATCACTATTATTATATTGAAAGAACCTTGCATGTTTTTCTCCAACATATACATTTTGCATGTCAATTACCAATAGTGCTTTTTCACAGTTCTTTACCTCCATAAAATTTACTTTATCCTGACTATCAGACCACTGTTCTTTTGTAAGATAAGTAAAGTGCTCCGTTCTAACATCTCCCATAAGTGCACAGGGTTTATTTTCTTCCGTATGATGATATTTGAATCCACATTTTTCCTGACAACGTTTTGATTTTTCATTTCCGTCATAATATCCGCACCACATAGCACTACAACCCAAATCTAAAAAAGCATGCTTCTGTAAAGCTCGAACCGCTTCGGGAATCAAGCCCTGCCCCCAGTATGGAACACCTATCCAATATCCAATTTCTATTTCATCATCAGCCGCTTTTGTGTGCGACTGCGCTGGCGGAATCAATCCGATACTTCCAATTGCAACATTATCTTCTCTTAAACACACTGCATATGTTTCATCTGCTGCCAAAACACTTTTGATGATTTCTCTGCTATTCTCTACACTTGTATGTACTGGCCATCCTGCTATAGGCCCCACCTCTGGATTTTTTGCATATTTATATAAACTCTCTGCATCATCCTCTTTCCAGGGACGAAGTATTAATCTCTCAGTTTCTAATGTCATAACCTACTCCTTTACCAACTGCTTTCTAATTATAATTTGTGATCGAATCAAATACGACTGGGGACATTTTAACAATCCGGCTCCACTCTCGAATTCCCTGATAAGCATACAGAATTACATTAACAATCTCATCAATTTCCGCTGTATTGAACTCATCTCTTGAAATACCATATGCAATAAGATTTTTATTATTTCTACAATTTAGAAATTTGCACTATTATTTGTAAATGGAGATTGATTCATCTAAAATTATTTTATTGTCGACTGTATTTTACTGCTTTCACGACTGTCTCAATGCCATTAATTGTTAATGCCAAAATGATGATTGAGAGAAATACCTTATTAAAATGTATAAAAACATGTGAAATAACTTCTGCATCCGTTCCAAATAACTGCTCAATACCATCAAAAAATCCACTATTCATAATCCTATCATTTAACAGCCAAATGCTTGTTAATGCTCCATCAATAATATTGGTGATAATGGTAACAAGCATCACCCTTTTGGTATAGCTGCCATCAATAAGTCTTACACTGTCCCTTGTAACACCCAAAATTCCAAATGCAAGAATGAAATACCATGTTTGTCTGATATATTCTAAATTAAAAAGTGGTTCATACACACCTACCCCATTTTTTACAAATGCAATGCATAAAATCTGCGGACATACAAGAAATACAAGAGTGAATGTAACTGAAAAAGCAATTCCAACAATCGCATCTGCTTTTGAAATTCTATTAGACTTTTGTGGAACAGGAGGCAAATTATCTATTCCATCATTTAACCCATCCACCTTAATTCCTTTTTTATAAAAGAATGCAAATAATAATGTCACAAATGCAAATCCTGTCAATATACCGCCAAAAATCCCACCGATGGTTCTATAGATAGCTATATACCAGATTGTGTGCGATGTTAATGCTGCCATGATTTGAGCAAGTAACATTCCGCCACTGATGCACGCTGTCACAATTTTCAATACATACACATATAAGCTGTAATATGGCTGTCCAATCAAACAATCCTGTGTTTCACCTTTATATTTCGAAGCAAGCTCATCCGGGGTTCCCAGTTCCGTTAGAACAACTTTGATATCACGCTCAGTTGGAATAACATCCTCACATCGTTCCTCCAACATATCTTGTATGATCGTCTCTAATTCCGCCGCCACGTCTTTTTTCATGGCAGATTTCATATGTTTCGTAACTGCATAAATGTATCTGTCGATCAAATCATTTTTTACCATCTATTCTTCCTCCATTAAAACATTGATTGACTGAGAAAACTTTTTCCAGTGCTCTTTAATCTTTTTATAAACCAGCTTCCCATCTTCTGTGATGATATAATACTTTCTTGGCTTCGTTGCCTCAGTTTCCCATTCACTTTTTAGCAGACCTTGACTCTCTAGTCTTCTCAGTAGAGGATATAATGTATTGCCTTCTATCGAAATACCTTTCCTTTCTAATTCCTTTACCAACGAATATCCATACATTGGTTTATTTAATTGTGCTAACACTACCATGATGAGTGTGCCTCTTCTAAATTCTAAAATTAATCCTGAAACAATTTCATCACAATTCATCCAATGTCCTCCCTTCCGTATTCTTTATTTAAATCCACTGTGTTTATTGCACTATATTGTGTTCCGCACACTATATGCTTTACAAAGTATACTGTGTATCGCACATTATGTCAATAAGTTTATCCTTTGCATTTTAAGGTATGGTTGCATGGGCAAAAGAAAATGTAGCTTCTTCCGGATTATCTGACAAGTCAATCGACTCCTTGTTATAATACCCATCAATACGCATATACTATCTATATCTCTATACGCATTGAATAAGACAACTTGTTTATAATATTGTCTTGTGCACAAGACAATATTGATATATAATTATCTCATATAGAAAGAGGTGACATATATTATGAATCGAGATACTTTAAAACAAATCATGATTGATCAAAAAGATATTTATCTCAACAATCCATTAATAACAAGACAATATTTTCTAGAAGCCAATGTCAACTATTGCTTTGTTGGTATCAGAAGAACCGGAAAGTCATATATGATGTATCAACAAATAAAACAATTAGAAGCCGATGGAATTCCCCTATCCCAAATTATTTATGTAAATTTTGAAGATGAGCGTCTTTTGGAAATGACTGCTGAAGATTTAAATCTTATTTTAGAAATTGGATTAGAAATATCCGAAACTGATATCAAGCCATATTTATTTTTAGACGAGATTCAAAATATTAACGGGTGGGAGAAGTTCGTTCGCAGAATTGCAGATATGAAGTATCGAATCAATATTACCGGCAGTAATAGTAAAATGCTAAGCAGCGAAATAGCTTCCACTTTAGGCGGGCGTTTTGTTATTATGAATATTTATCCATATTCTTTCTCTGAATATCTTATTGCAAATAATATGACAAAGAATTACCTGGATGTTATTAGCACCAAAGACAGGGCAGATGTCCAAAATCAATATAACAAATATGTAACCTATGGAGCATTTCCAGAATTAGTTGAGATAAGAAATAAACGAGCTTTTTTAAACAGCATCTATCAAACTGTGTATCTCGGTGATATTATAACCAGAAATAAAATCACCAATGATTTTGCAATAAGGCTAATCCTAAAGAAAATTGCAGAATCTGTCACAAAACCTTTATCGTATAACCGACTGACTAATATATTAAAAAGTAGTGGAATGTCTATCGGTAAACAAACCGTAATAAACTATGTCAGCTATATGACAGACTCTTACCTGCTCTTTACTCTGCAAAACTATGCCGCCAAACTTGTGGAAAAAGAGACTTCTCCTAAGTATTACTTTATGGATACCGGACTTCTAGGACTTATGCTGCTAGACTGCAAATCTGCTCAGCTGGAAAATCTTGTTGCAATCGAACTGATACGACGTTATGGTACCGAAAATGTCTATTTCTTTGAGAATAATGTAGAAATTGACTTTTATATACCATTAGACAATCTTGCTATTCAGGTCAGTATGCAGGTTCTGGATAACATAGATACAAGAGAACGTGAAACCAGAGCCTTTGTGAAGCTAAATAATTTTATCTCCAACGCCAAATGTATTCTCATTACTAATAGCGAAGAGGCGGTGATTGATTGCGATGGGATCAATATTGAGGTAATTCCCATTTGGAAATGGTTGTTGGATAACTAATCGAGTAGGAGGCTGTGATTAACCACCGTCCTCTCACAGCACCGTACGTCAGACTGTCTAACGATTAAGAAAAATGTTATAATAAAACTCCAAATACAGTATCGTAGGGGGATTCGTTATGGCATATATTGTTGGCGCAGATAGATATCAAACAAGAATGGTAACCACTTCATTAGATGACTTAATAAGTAAGGATAATTCTGTCCGAGTAATAGATTCTTATGTAGAATCCTTAAATTTAGAAAATCTAGGTTTTATAGAGTATAGTGGTAGGAATCGAGGACAATCACCTTATCGCCGATCTGATTTATTAAAACTTCATATCTATGGCTATTTAAATAAGATTCGTTCTAGCAGAGCATTGGAAACAGAAGCAAAACGCAACCTGGAATTAATGTGGCTGGTAAACTGCATAACACCTGATCATGGTACTATTGCAGGTTTTGTTCAGAAGAATAAGGCTGCGTTTCACAATACATTACGAAATCTTACCCTTATTCTCAAAGGTTGGGGGCTCATTGATGGAGAACTGATTGTTATTGATGGAACTAAGATCCGTGCTCAAAACAGCAAGCATAATTGTATTACGCAAAGCGGTTTAGATAAAAAAATCGAATATGCGGAAGCTCAGATAAATGCATATCTTATGGCAATCGCTAAAGATGAAGCGCTGGCAGATGACCTTACAGATAAACTAAAAACATATCAAGAGCTAAAAGAACAGTATCTTACACAAAAACAGGAATTAAAAGATGAAGGACTGGAACAAAAGAGTTTGACAGATCCTGATTCAAGAAGGATGAAAAATAACGGCTCATTGGATATCTGCTACAATGTACAGTCTGTTGTAGATGCAAAGAATCATTTTGTTGTAGATATTTCGACGACTAATGATATAAATGACCAAAACCAGCTTTACACTATGGCACAAAAAGCATCCGAACTTTTAGAAAAAGAGTCTTCTACAGTTCTGGCAGATACAGGTTATTATAACGGAACGGAGATAAAAAACTGTGTTGATGCCGGAATGAATGTCTTTATAAAAAAAGCTAAAGCGAATAATGCTACAAAGGATAATGAATTTCGCAAAGAAAAGTTTATATATAATGGTGAAACTGATGAATATACATGCCCAGCAGGAGATAGATTACGATTTTTTGAAAATACTTCGAAGAATGGTATGAAGTATCGCAAATATAAGTGTACAGACTGCAATTCATGCAAATATAAAAAAGACTGCACTACTTCTTCATCTGGAAGAACGATACAGCGTTGGGTACATGAAGATGTTCTTGAAACTGTGTATAATGAAACACTAAATAATAACGAGGTTTATAAACAGAGAAGATGTATCGTGGAGCATCCGTTTGGGACTATAAAAAGAAGTCTCGGATATAGTTTCTTTCATCGACGCAGACAAGAGAATGTTGACGCAGAAGCTGCATCTATGTTTATCGCTTATAACTTTAAGCGATTATTAAGCATGTTTTCAACAGAAGAATTAGTAACGAAGTTTGAAGGAAGTGTGATGTAGCAGGGAGAGGAACGCATGTAATTCATGCGAAAAACAAAGATAAAAATGGTATTAAAAAATCGAAGATAAAAATACCGTACATCAGACTGAATTTTCGAATCGTTAGACAGTCTGACGTACCGTTCGGTATACGGTGCTTTCAATAGTTGACGTGCACGGACTGGTAAGCTGTGGCTAAACATCTTCATTTTAACCTTACTCCTTTACAATACTGTTTTATTTCTCAGACAGCATCCTCTCCAGCTTTTTCTTTCCGGTCTCATAGTCTGTAAACACTATTCCCTCCATGCCAAGCTTTCTGCCACCCTCGATATTCTCCAGTCTGTCATCTATGAACACACATTCTTCCGGATTCAGATTATATTTATCAAACAGACACTGATAGATACCGGCATCAGGCTTTATCATCCCAACCATAGCTGAAATGACTTTGCCGTCAACAAGTGACACAAAACTAAGTTCATTTTGTGTATGAAGCTCGAAATATTCCTTTGGATAATTCGATAACAAATACACTTTATAGCCTCTGCTCTTTAACTCCTTAATCCAGTCTGCTGCATAGTCGAATGCCTTTACAACAAAAGCCTTTCCCTCTTTGAAAAATCTCCTGATATCCGCCTCATACTGTGGAGCCACCTTAACCATCTCATCAATTATCTCGTTCTCAGGAATTACACCACGGTCCAGCTCAACCCAGACAGGGTTTTCATATGTTGCATGGGCTAAAGCTGCTATTTTATTTTCTTCAATGCCAATCTCACGCATTGCCTCGTCCGGCTGGAACCTGACAAGCACGTTTCCTATATCAAATATTATGTTTTTAATCATTTATTTTTTCTCCTACAACCCTGCACCTCTTCCTGCAAAAAGCAATACCATATGCTAAAATATCGCACCTGCCCTCATCGCGCAGAGCCTCATCATACCTCTTCTCCTTAATCTGCGCCATAGCAGCCTCACACGCTGCATCAAGGCTTATCATCTCTTTTGCATATTTCACTTCAATAACGATACCTGCATCCGGGTCCTCCGGCTTGATTAAAATATCACTGAAACCGTCTCCCGACTCACGATTTGACTTAATAAGCCAGCCCGGATTGCTTCCGCGAAGCAGACCGAGGAGCAGACCGTGATAGAAGTTCTCCTTCATATCACTGGAGAACAAACACTTCACGCACCTCTTTATTTGGAATCACCAGCTTGTAGGCATAGCTCTCGCTGTCAGGCAGCCTGACCTCACCACCAGTAAAACCAAACTGTTCATCATGCGCGATATCTACAATGGAATTGATTTCAAAATTGCTGAGACCTGTAAAAAATGCTTATATAATAATTGAGATAAAATCTGCAGACTCGATACAAGCACTTTTTCATCCATTGCATTCGTTCCATCCTTCAATGCAATAATCGCCTTGTAGCGCTTTTTTCATTTTCTGACAAATATTCACTATCTTCTAAAAAGCCGAATCTTTCTGCCTCTATTCCAATGAGCTCAGTAATACGATATCTAGCATCCTCATATTTCAATCCCTCCACGCTCTTTAATGACAGAAATATAACAGGATATTTTCCCATATGTTCTTCGCAAAGTGCCTTATTTTGCGCAATATATAAGCCATCAAACAATGACTCATCCGCACCGGTTTCAAAAAAGGCTTTAAGCATACGCATGTTCAGAGTTTTACCGAAACGACGTGGCCTCGTAAAAAGAGTGACCTCTCCACCGGTTTCAACCAATTGCTCTATGAGCTTTGTCTTGTCAATATAATAAAATCTGTTCCTTCTGATTTTTTCAAAACTATCAATTCCTACCGGCAGTTTTAAAGTGCATGCCATATGAACCTCCACAAAACGTATCAATCCGCTATACTTAGCTATAATATAGCGGATTGATGGGCAAATTACAATTATTATTACCGTTGCGGCTTTCCCGTATTAATACCAAACTTGCTTGAAATCGTCGGAGAGACAGGGATTGACAATAAATCTTCCTGATCTGCTTTCTCCACTGCCTGTTTATGGGAAATACGCTCATTATCTTTCAAAATATCCTGTAACAGTACGTTCCAACTGACGAATCTGTTTTTCGTCCTTTCCGTTTTATTCCAGATAGGCGGTTGTGTTGATAAATGATTATATCTCCTAAAATTATCCTTTAAAACGGGAAACACAGGCTGTGCCCACCGTTATTTTTCTTGCAATCTTTACCAAATAGGGTATAATAATCTGAATAGTTGCATCTTTTATTAAGGGGGTTTTACAATGTTAAGCATTTTTATGAAAAAACTGACCGTCAACGAGGCCAAAAATAAAGTAACCACATCCGATAACGCAGTCCTCATTGACTGCCGTCCCAAAGAAGATTATGCGCACGGACATGTAGCCGGTGCCATCAATTTTCCAATCGAAAAAATCACGGAAGAACGTGTCTGCCGCCGGCTTCCGGACAAAACAACCGGATTGTATATTATCGGAAGTTATTACCACAAACCAAACGTTGCCATGAAGAAATTTAAAAAACTCGGTTACAAAAATCTTCACTTCAGCGGATTTATGGAAGAACATCACGGCATGCTGACACGTTAAGATAAACAGGAAACATAAAACACGTTAAGATAAACAGGAGACATAAAATGATAAAAACAAATGGATTTCGTGTTCTGGCGATGGTAATGACAACGCTATGGATGGTTACAATAATCCCGGTTACCGTTGTGCAGGCAGCAGACTTTCGTGGACAGGGATTTGATTTATCAAGCTATAATGGAACCGTAAACTGGGAACAGGTTGCAGAAGCAGACATGGATTTTGTAATGATCCGTACCGGAGAGGGCCGGGCACCGGATGTTGATACCCAGTTTGCGGCAAATTATGATGGTGCTGTTTCTGCCGGGCTGAAAGTCGGTGTGTATCATGTGTGCTGCGTGCGGACTCCGAAAGAAGCCGTGGAAGAAGCAGAGTATTGTCTGGAGATTCTTGATGGAAGGGATCTGGATTATCCGGTTGCCTATGACATGGAGCGCAAGGGCACCTTTGCAGGTGGCAGGGAAAATACGACTGCGATTGCAAAGGCCTTTTGTGACACGATCGCCGATGCCGGTTACGTGCCGATGATTTATTCTTCCGCTTCCTTCCTGAACGAAAACTTTGACTGGAAAAAGTTGAAAAACTGTAAAGTCTGGGTTGCATCTTACAGTGATACCAGACCAAAGCTGCCGGTATCTGCAGACTTATGGCAGTATACAAAGAAAGGTTCACTGGAAGGTGCCAACACCGACAAAGGATATTGTGATCTGGTCTATTCCTATATGGAAGCAACAAGTATTAAGTTCACGAAACCCACACTTACCATGAAAAAAAATACGACCGCGCAGGCAACGGTCAAAATAAAACCGAATGGCTGCACGGATCGCAAATCTTTTACGTCTTCCAACCCAAAGGTTGTTGCGGTCAATAAAAAGACCGGTAAGCTGACCGCCAAAAAAGCAGGTAAGGCCACGATTACGGTAACAACCGGAAGTGGCAGGAAAGCGAAAATGAAAGTTGTTGTGAAGTAAATATGCCTGATTGCCCGTGTATCAAATGTGCGGATCATCCGGATCTTCTTCCCCGGATTCTGCCGGCAGTGCTTCGTTCCCTATGATATAAAAGAGGTGTTTGACACAATAAAATTTATTTCCGACAAAACAACGTACTATTTAAAATAGCCCCGTATTGCTCTATGCGCTTGTTATAAATGAAACTGAAGTTTCCTATAAAGTAAAAACAGGCGGTCGAAACCGACCGCCTAATCAATTACCATATTCTTTGTTTTCTTCAATAAATGCATTTAAATTTTCTTCCAGGGACAACCCCTCTTTATGTTGACTGAGCAGCCATGAAAAGGTTTCTACATAGCCCTGAGGCTTATTAACGTTTCCACTTAAGTATTCACCTTCTAATGTACTTACCACAAGAGATGCATCTGCAAAATAGATATTCTCCTTCTCTGCAAAAGTCTTCCAAGCGTCTTTATTTATTTCTGCAGTATCATAAAGAGACACTTCTATGGATGCCTCATCCAATACTTCTTTTTCTCCGGAGGGACTAATACTGAAGACCTCGTAATCACATGATGCCATGTCATGATCTACAAGTGGCTTGTATCTCATAAGATAATCTTCCCCATCCTGTTTCACTAGATAATACTGCTCGCCCAACGCATAGTTGCATGGAACTTCCTGCTCAAGCAAGGTAACTCCGTTCTGTTCCACTGAAAGAATTACACTGTTGTCATCTTTTCGTTTTTCTGTGAATACGCTGATAATCTCAGATTCTCCATCATGGTTCAAATCAGATTCCCAGGTATTTTCTTGTGTTACTGGCTCTGTTGATTTCAGTTCCTGTTCTGAACCTTTGGTATTTGCACATGCCGAAAGAGCACAAATAACTAACAAGATTGTCACCAAATATCCTCTTTTTTTCATAATCACCTTTCCTATTCTATTCTATCTAATAGCTGTGTTTTTTCATCTCTATTATTCTAAAAACAGCAAAATATTTATTATTTCAGCACAGTATATCATATTTAATACTATATTATTATGCATGTTCTGCTCTTAATACAATTCGCAGTATTTTTAATAGCCAATACTGTAACCAAACAAAGAGACGTCTCCCGAAGAATAGTCAGAACCACTATAGTAATAATTTAAAATTTGGCGACAACTATATCCATCCGTAGAAGCAAGTTTCTGTGTTCCATATTGCTGAAGAATACCGCTTCCTTTGGTTCCGCGACTACCGGATGTACCAGCCACATACCTTGGAAAAAATAATTTGCCAGATGAATCCGCCATACCGCTATTACTAATAGAATCAATTGCATTAGATGTTGATGCATACGATGAATTAGGTTTATACGTTTGCGTAGATTGAGTAAGATTATATCCTCCGGCACTACTCATAGGACTTATGGCTCTGTAAATGCCAACCATCTTTACGCAATATGCTCCAGCCTTCAATGCCTCGGTATTCCAACTAGGAATCCACTCGTTAGGTAATACGTTCTTCATATAGCTGGTCATCGATACGGTTACTATCGCATTGTTTCCTGTTTTATTCAACTTTACTTTAATTGACGTAGGATATGAATATGTAGAATAATGACTTAACATTGGAGGATCAACTGCCATTGGCATGATTTCACCATTCTCCTTCCGTGTAGCCAATTCAAACCCCTCTGTAAGTATTTCATTTTCTCCATTTACTACAAGCCCTTTTTCGGCGGACTCTAAAACATTTATGGCATCCTTTTCATCTTCAGTTATTTTACCATTTGAAATCAATAACGGTTGAACTTGGTCCTTAATTAACGAAACAGATGGTCGATTAAATTGAACAACCTTAATATTACCGTCTTCCACAGCTAAAATAATCAAAAAATAGTTGATTCCATTATAGAAAAACTGGTTTTCTTTAGAAACTTCGCAGTTTACTTCCGCAACAAAAGAATAAATCGTTGAACTTGTCTCTAATATAGGATACTCATTTTTAAGCCACTCTTCTTCTGCAATCTCATTTTCTATGGCATATGCTTTTACCGACGATACTGCATCTACCTGTTTGATGCCATCTTCTATGGAATTATCTGCAAAATAAGAGCGATAATAATCCGCCTCTTGACTACACATTAAATCAGAAAAAGTGGTCCAATCCTTATGATTCACAGCATCAAACATTTGATAAATAGCTTCTTTTGCACTTGAAAGATTGATTTCAGATTTCTGTGTTTCCGCAGCCAAAACAGGACAAGTTGATATTAATGTGATACTTAACACTAAAATAATTGACAGCATTTTTCTTATTTATTCATCCCAATACCTCCATTACTTCAAATTGTACATTACAGTATGCAACTCACAATTATGTCGACTTAATCGTAGCTTTATTATATTCACATTGCACTATATTTGTCAATATCTATATTTACATTCTAGGTATTGTAGTGAAATAATATATATGGTAAAATGTAGCTACGATTGGATGGTACCAACATGAAAACATTAACAAATAACATAAAAAAAGCAGTCATAGAGTTGCTTATCCTAAAGCTTTTATCAGAACAGGATATGTATGGATACCAGATTACGCAGGAATTTCGAAAGCGGAGTAACAGCCTTTTCTCACTGCTGGAAGGTTCCATGTATCCTATTCTATATCGACTGACAGACAACAACTGTATAACCAGCTATGAGCAAAAAGTCGGCAAACGACAGACGCGCGTCTACTATCACCTTGAATCAGAAGGGGCAAAACGCCTCGCCGAAATGCGTGAAGAGTATGAAACCGCCATTTTCGTTGTCAATTTTCTGTTAGATAGCAAAGAGGGAGATTGTTTTGAAGAACATGAATAAGAGGGAAATTAGAAAATACTGCAAGACGTTTAAACATAAACTTCCTTATGTTCCGAAAGAAAAAAAACGATTTACAGACTCCATCAATACGTCCATTAAAGCTTTTCTCGTTGAACACCCTTTCGCTACATTGGAAGATATCCATAGAGAATTTGGGACCGTTGAAGAATTATGTGAGGAGTACAAAGATCATTTAACACCGGAGCAGATGACCAAAAGTGTACGCCGTACGAAGCTATTGTGTGGATTGGCAGGAATCATTGCAATTGCACTTATTTTGTTCTGTGTATATTTTGTATACGAAGTACGAACTTCTGCTCCGAAAGAAATACATATTTATACGATTATAGAATCAGAAACTCAGGAGGAATAGAAAATAAAAACTAAAGTTAAATTTATAATTTGTTTATTAAGCCTATTGGTTGTAACTTGTTATCCCTGTGCCAAAATACAAGCGCAGAACAACGAGACATATTCCATAACGGAATCATTGCCTAATGGTTATTATGCAACTGTATATGTTGAGGTCTCTAATGTCAGTGCACGTTCCTCAATCATAACAGCTTCTAAGGTGTATGATATTACAAATTCCTCTAACGAGGTTGTCGCATCTTTTAAATTAACAGGCACTTCTACATATCCATATAATAGTTCTGTAAAATGTACTTCCGCAACATATTCTACAAAAATTAACGATTCCAAATGGTCATTTAGCAACTGCTCTGCATCCACGTCAGGTAACTCAGCGATAGGATGTTTTACTGCTAAGAATAAGATAGCCGGAATTACAATTTCAACAATCGAAAAATCTATAATACTTTCCTGTGACAAAAATGGAAATATTTCCTGATTTTCTTGAGATGTAAGTACAATCTGTAAAAGGTCGTTAAATTCAGATTTTGTTTTTTTAAAATGCTCATTACATATCTAATCATACTTTATAAGGCAAAGAGACTATGTTTGTAATTACAAACATAGTCTCTGGAAGGTGCCAACACAGATAAAGGATATTGTGATCTGGTCTATTCCTACATGGAAGCAACAAGTGTTAAGTTCACGAAACCCACACTTACCATGAAAAAAAATACGACCGCACAGGCAACGGTCAAAATGGGACCGAATGGCTGCACGGATCGCAAATCTTTTACGTCTTCCAACCCAAAGGTTGTTGCGGTCAATAAAAAGACCGGTAAGCTGACCGCCAAAAAAGCAGGTAAGGCCACGATTACGGTAACAACCGGAAGTGGCAGGAAAGCGAAAATGAAAGTTGTTGTGAAGTAAATATGCCTGATTGCCCGTGTATCAAATGTGCGGATCATCCGGATCTTCTTCCCCGGATTCTGCCGGCAGTGCTTCGTTCCCCGCAGTCTCTTTTGGCAGTGCTTCGTCCACCACAGTCTCTTTCCGCAGTGCTTCGTCCACTACAGCCTCTTCCGACAGTGTCTCATCCCCTGCAGCCGTATCCGGCAACGTCTCGTCGGATACCTCTTCATCCACAATATCCTCTCTCTTTTGAAACCGCTCCAGAAACTGTTGTTTCCACGTTTCCCATTTCTGCAGTCTCTTCCCCCGTTTTTCTAAGCGCACTTCCTGTTTCTGTTGGATTTTCAACAGTTTTTCGGACTCTTTTTTCTGCAGACGATCCTGTCGCAGCTCCTCTTTTGCCTGCTGCTTCTGATTCCTTTTCACCTGTTTCTTTGCAGACCGCTCGATACTGCGAATCATGCTTTTGGCATCTCCCACCCTGCGGCGTGCACTGCGGTACGGATCGTATAAAAAGTAAGAAGCCGTTGTCAGTGCAAGCAGGAAAAGTCCGACAGCCAGACAATAGGGCAGTGCACGTTCGTAATAAGAATAGTGCAGTTCACAACCAATAAACAGGATCAGCATCCCCGGAAAAATCAACGCAGAAAACACATCACAGACAAACTGCCAGAACTTCGGGCACTGTTTTTTATGTACCAGAATGGCTGCCTGTACTCCGGTAAAAAACATAAGTACAAGGCATGTCTGGGAAGCGATGCCATGCAGATACCCGGCAAACACACACAACGCCAGCGAAAAGAAAACCATTGCCAGTGCATAGCCCCTGCGGTACGCATAGCCGTATTCCCGCATGCCCTCCCGTTTGTCTGCGCTCAGGTCATGCATTTCATACACGCGGTCGTCCACACGCGCTTTCATATCTTCCCGGTATCTCCGCCCCTCTTTTGCATGCGCCATATTCTGATCCATGTCTTCATCGAGTTCCTGCAGCATCTGCTGCTCCCGCAGGATCTGCTGCAAAAGCTGATCTTCCTGCGCCCGGCGTTTTTCCAGTTCCTCCCGGATCCATGCCGCTTTCTGTATCTGAAGACTGTTTTTCGTCAGCGATTCCTCTTCTATCTGCTGTTCTCTTTCGATCTGATCACTCATGGTATTGTCCACCTTTCTTTTTCCATCATAAATGGAATACATTTATTTGTAAAGTTTTGTTCCAGTATTTCATATATTACAGAACTTTTCTTCTCTTAATGTTATAAATATTCCATGTATTACAGAACTTTTCTTTTACATTTTGTTTTAATTTCCCTGTTTTTTGATATGCTAATGCATTAGAAAGATACTTTATAAAATACAAATTAGCAGGGAACTCTATGCATATAAATCTAAATGCCATGGGCACACGCATGAAAAGACGCAGAAAAGAATTAAAAATGAGTCAGGCAGAACTGGCAGAAAAAGTAAATGTTTCCAACAATCATATTTCTTCGATTGAAACCGGAAAACAGATTCCAAGCCTGACAACATTTGTAAAAATCTGTGAACAACTGGATACCACTCCCGATTTTCTTTTACTGGGAAGTCTGCACACGGACAATCTCCCGAAAAATATTTATGATTCTCTTGCCTTGTGCAACAAAAAAGACCTTCCATTGATTCAGGATATTGTAGAAAATTTTGTTTCCAAGCGGGAGTAATAATTAAGGACTTTGCATGATGCAAAGCCCTCTTGCCACAGAGTCTTATTATCTGGCATAATCTGCTCCTGTCAGATAATAATGCTCCCAATCATATTTTCCATCCTCCGACAGATCTTTTGCCGTCTCTGCAATATGATCTGCCCAAAGGCTCTCCGATAAATAATATTTATAATTTTCATATCCTCCGCCAACCGGATCATCCCAGGTACAATCAATATAATACCACTTTCCGTTAACCTTAACCTGATTCCATGCATGACCACCTCCATCTGCTGTACCGGACACAAACCTGCATTCAAGCCCGGCAGATATTGCCATCATATAAAAAGCAAACGCATAACTCTGGCAGACACCTTCTTTATGTAACAATACTCCACCAGCTCCATATGCCCAGTTTTCCGCGGTACTATAATCTCCATTATTGACATAATTGGCATGATAGATTAAATAATCATGAATGGCTTTTACTTTCTCTTCCTCACCCATTCCATCCTTCACTACCTGATCAACTGCTGCAAAGGCCGCATCAAATACAGCTTTTCCATCCTCTGTATATCCTCTTGCGTCTTTTTTTATCAGCGTATCCTTGACCGAATAACTGACACCAATTTTTTTGCTATATATCTCTTTTCCGGCAATAACAGTAAATGTATGATCTCCCGGAGTATAAACAATCTGATCCGGCAATGCACTGCCATCCATCTGAATTTCGATGCCTTTATTTTTTAACTGTTTATAATGGAATGATTTCCCCAAAAATTCCCATTGCAGAGAATCTGCATCATAGTTTACCCCAGCCTTGGAATTCTCTATTAATCCATCAAAAATCACATCTTTATCACAGATGTACATGGTAATATTTCTGGTAAACTGCCCATACGAATAATAAAGCGATCCACTTGCCTGATAACCATTATATTTCTTGAAATTACAATTTCCCCTGTGGTCAATTTCCTTAAAGGCACTATCAACATACAGCTTTACCTGACTTGTATCATACTTATCGGATACTAACTTTAACTGAACCATCTGTCCGCCAAGAATCAGTTCCTGATTAAGTCTTACATCACTTTTCTTTTCCGGAACAACCGTGATCGTATAGCTTTTCTTTTTCGTACCGCTTTTTACCGTGATGGTTGTAACGCCCAGACGAAGGGCTTTTAATTTTCCCTTTGCATCTATGGAAGCCACCTTGGGATTCGTACTTGAATATTTACAATTTTTATATCCTGACGGTGCTTTCACCGCAACCGTCTTCCTGCATACAACCTTTGCTGACTTCGTAATATTTTGCACAGTGGCCGCATATGTCGTTTCCACTGTTGGTTTCACTGTGCTTATTGAAGTACATATAATTGTCAATGTAAGTACAAATGCTATGCACCGTTTCGTCTACCTGTTCATCTTTAAACTCCTCCATCTTTTCCTTTATCTGTTTTTTTAATATTATTCTTCGGCTGATTTTATCGTTAGCCCAGAAAGTTCGTTAATGGAATCCGCTCCCTTTTAACTTACTTTAGTTTTAATTCAGTAATTTTACATCTCTGTATGACCATTCAAGGTAGTCCGGATTCTGATAATATAAATCCGTATTAAATTCTGAAATTTTATCACTGATAAAAGAAGAAAAAATATTGATCAATTCCTGTACTTCTTCTCCCTGTTTTGCGCAGTCTTCAATCATAATACTATATAGTTTTCCAATATCAAGAAAACTTGGAATTGAATATTTACAATTTGATATCGTATCAAAATTTCCCTTTTTAATTTTGTAATAAGAAATTACTTCATCACTGACCTGCTCAAAGCTAAGGCAATGATCCATTTCCGCATCATGTAGTAGTTTCTTAACACCTTCTTCACCGATGGCTTTAACGATATCACCTCTGTGATTCAAGGTCTCCCTTGCAATATACTCAATCAATGCACACACATAAAAATAATCATTTCTTTCTTTCGCTGTCATAAATTACCTCGCTTTTTATGAATGTCAAACAGTCAAGTGCAGACAATGTATGGAAACTGATCTGTCATCTGATATTTCCAAAAATTTTAAAATATTCACGAAAAAATCGCTATACCGCTTATTACAGTATAACGATTTTTTATAAAAATTACAATTTTTAGATTTTCTATCGCTGTGTATTTCCTGCATTCTGCTCTGAATCACTTAACATTGTAGCAATCCCGGAAATCTTAACCGTATCTACATCCGTATTTTCTATAAAAACACTCCGTATAAATTCTTTGTCGGATGTTTCAAATAACTGTCCCACCTCTCCATTTGCCTCAATATAGATCTGTTTATGCGCGGATGTCAGAATCCCCACACGAATTGTTTTGTCCGCGCGGATGGTATCGACCGTGATGCTGATTTTCTGTGGTTTTCCTTTAACCGCCCATTTGCATAACGTCTGTTTTGGAATCTCTGCGGAAAGTTTTATGCTATCCTCTGTAATATCCTCAGGAAATGCATCCATAACTGCCTGTTTATAAACATCATACAGTTCTTCCTTTACCATATAACTGTGTCCGGCATCCGGTGCCTTTTTATGTAATGTTCCACCCGGTAATAACGAACCAGATGAAGCACAAGAACCGTTGCTGCACCAAGCAGCCAGACCACTCCCGCCACACACTCTATGTGCGCAATCACAGGTGTCAGTTCAAACAGGTGTCCCTTGATAAACAGTGCCTCCCCCATTTTGCGGTAATGCGTAACATACAACAGGAGAAACAGCCCCATGTAAAACAAATTATTGATCCAGTTCATCAATGCTCTTTCTCAACTCCTCTATTTCCTCTTTGGTAAGTTTATGATCTTTATAAAAAGCAGTTAAAAACTGTGCAACCGATCCACGGTTCCAGAATTTTACAAATTTGCGGCTCTGCTCCTGCTGATAGGAAAGTTCCGGTATTATGATCTCATATGTGGCATTGCGTCCGCTCTGGTTCATCCTTAAAAAGCCCTTTTTCACCAGCTTTGCAATATAAGTTGATACGGTCTGGGATTTCCAGTCTTTCCCGTATGTTTCGTTTGTCAGTTTCATAATATCCATACAAAAAATAATACCTTTTGAAAGCTGCTTTAAAGTCTGCTTTCCGTAATCTGCCCGGTCTTTATTTTCCTGCTCATGCCCAACAATAATCTTTCCGTTTCATCTATTTGATCTCTGTTTTATGATAAGTACAATAAATAATTGGCAATAACGTCACACTTAAAATGGGGTATATTACCATCATAATTGGAATTGAACCAACAATTTTCCCACCAATTTGATACAAATTAAAAATATTGATAATCTCATTAATCTGCAATAGTTGATCAGGAAATACTCCTAATGTGCCCTTTAAAAAATGGAAATTTGATAAAAATAATGGTAAAAACAAAATGGCGAATGGAATTGTAACCGCCACTACTGCTGTGTGTGTTTTCGCTGATATAAGCATAGACAATAGCAAGCAAAACAATGTTCCAATATATCCCGATACAATCGTGAGTAAATATAATTGCATATAAGTAATATTGTAGAAGGACTTCCAGTACCAAAATCCCGTCTGTATCATAACATTTCCACCATCAAAACCAAGACAGCCTAATACAATGACTGAATATAAAGCAATAATCATCCAATAAATAGCCGTTACTACTATAAGCCCTGCTATAAGCTTAGCTCTCGTTCCCCTATCCCTTCCGTATTTTGTCGAGAAGAATATAGAATCCGCTTTCCAGCTAAATTCATTTGGAAAAATACCTGACACCAGGAATGCAGATACAAGCATAACTAACATAACAATTGTTTGCGCATAGTGTAATGCTGATTTCCAGCCATCATAATCTTCATAATATAATGGTGTTTTCATCTGATGATATCGTTCTAACAAAAAAGCTTTCTCTTTTTTATTAAATAAATCTTCGGTTTCTTCAGAACTTAGCCATTTTTCCAAACTTTTTTCTCGATTTTCATATAACTTACCAACCTCATCTTTCGATACAGAATCAATACGATAGTAGTTGAAATCTCGAAACTCACAAAATCCCATATTAATCATATCTTTAATTTCTGAAAAGCCTTGCACTTTGGAATCATGTAGCAAATTGGCTGTATAGTCCCCCTGACGAATTGGATATTCTTCATTTACCTTTCTGTATTCATCTATAACTGCCTGTAATGCTGCTTTATCCAAAACACCTTCCCATCTCTGTTTTTCTTTCCGCAGGTTTCTGGCTGCCGCTATTCCCGTGTGCGATACCCCTCGGTTGTCAATGTACGTGATATTTGTAATCGCAAAGTAACAGGATATAACAAGTGAGAATAACAACACGATCAGCGATATCCTGCTAATAGTTTTAGAAAAAATTTTTTTAATTTCAAAACATATCATTCCATCTCACCACCCTTTTCTCCAAAATAATATAGGAACACATCCTCTAATGTTGGCTCCACCACAGATGCTCCATGAATAGGCGGTTGATCAGCAATGATACGCAATTCCACCATTCCCCTCTCTGCCTTCATATTTGACACCTTAAATTGTTTCATCATTTTAGTTGCTTCTGCCTGCGATACTTCACACGCATATACATTTTCCTGCATAGAAGCAAGCATATGATCCAGATCTCCCTGTTGTACAATCTGTCCTTCCTTCATCAGCCAAATCTCATTTGCAATATATTCTACATCTGAAACGATATGCGTTGACAAAATAACAATTCTCTCCTCTGACAGCTCACTAATCAGATTACGAAAACGCACTCTTTCCGTGGGATCAAGTCCGGCTGTAGGCTCATCCAAAATAAGAATCTTTGGATTGTTTAGCATTGCTTGAGCAATTCCTGCTCTACGTTTCATACCACCTGAGAGTTTTTTCATCTTTTTATTAACACTTTTGGCAAGACCAACCTGTTCTAATAATTCTTTTACTCTTTTACCTGCTATCATAGAACGGATTCCCTTTAAACTGGCAATATACATTAGATAATCCTTTACTGTAAAATCCGGATAAAATCCAAATTCCTGTGGTAAATATCCAAGTAAATTTCTGTACTCTCCATCCATTTTGAAAATATCTTTTCCATCACATAAAATCTTGCCACTTGTCGGTGGCAATAAGGTACAAATCATTCTCATGAGTGTCGTCTTACCTGCACCGTTCACCCCCAATAGTCCATATACACCATTGGTTATCGTTAAATTCAAATCATCTACTGCACAAAAATCGCCAAACTTTCTTGTAACATTAACCATTTGTAATTTCATAACAACTTACCTCCAAAAAACGATTACAACCATGTATCGTCTTATATACTGCACAAAACAAAAAACATATTGCAAATACGAACAGCATAATCCATATAGGAACAACAATATTGCCATAAATAGCATTATTCATCGTAATCCCCCACCATATACCCCCCCATAAAAAACAACCTACTATAGATGTTGCTTCATTCAGCAGACTACAGTTTAACATTGCAAAACAGATACCCGCTGCAATAACCATAGGGAATAAAAACTGTACTAACAAATCTGTAAACTGCATTTTCATATTGATACAGGCTACTGTTAAAAAGATTGTGAGCATAACTATATCAACAATCCCTATCAGGAATATCCTTGCGGAATAAATCTGTCTTAAAGAGAACAAACAAGTTACCTCTATTTGACAAGAGTTACTCTCCTTATTTCTCCAAAACTCAGGAATAATCATCACTATAAAAAACACTGAAGCAACTCCCAGCATTCTCATAAAATAAGTTGTGTCCTTCAGAGATGGCATAATTAGAAATACCAAAACAAGCAACATCGCCTGTAACATCCACCATCTCTTTCGAATCAACCGAAACTGTGAAAAAAGGAATTCTGTATAACTCATTGTATTTTCAGACTGTACTTCCATCACAATCTCCTTGGATTTCTGTATCGTTTCTAAAATCTTTTCTTCTCTCGGAGTAACACTATTTTCTCTTTTATATGTTTCCATCATCTTTTCCAGGTTCATAAGAATCCTCCTCTCCCAATAATCTTTTTAATTCTTCTTTTGCCCTTTTGTGTCGATACTTTACAAGTGGTAATCCAATCTGTAATATGTCTGCAATTTCCTTTAACTTAAAGTCTTGAAAATAGAACATTATAATAATTTCTTTTAGTTCTGGATTCATCTGTTCAAGTGCTTGTTTCACATATATTTGTTTTTCCTGCTTTGGGATACCACCATCTGAAATCAGTTTTCTTTCCAATACTTCCTTCTCTACACAATCTGCCTTCCATTTCTTTACGTGATTTTTACAAAGATTACCTGCTATCACATAAAGATAATTCTTTGCTTTTCCAATATGCTGATAGGATTGTATATTATTCATAAAGCGAAGAAAGGTTTCCTGTGTTAAATCTTCCGCTTCTGTCTGATCTAAACAATGATATTTACAATAAGACAAAATATCTCCATAATACTTCCGCACAAACTTATCAAAGGCTTGTTCATCCCCTTGTTTCATTTGCAAGATTAAAATAACATCATTCAAGTTGCCATCCTTCCTCATTTTGTAATGCATAAACGTTTATTCTAATATATATAACAACTGACTGACCAAAAAAGATAGTACAAGATGGGTATCAGATGCTTCTGATTCAATAGTATAGTCTTATTTTCGTCACCACCATGCTTGAAATATGCCCTGACTTGAGCTCACGAAAACTGAAATGAAATTGATTGAATAATTATTCTCCTGAGAATTTCCTGATTATTTTATACTATATAGAAAACAAATATTTTTAGAATTGATTATGTAGATTGCGGTTTGAAATTTTCCAGATGGTTTACTGCATACCTACAACAGGGAACGCTCCCCGTTTGCAGTAATTCCACTGGAAAAGTAACCGCCTGTTTACTCCTCGATTCCGGCAAGTGCCGTCAGTTTTTCCTTTGTAAAATGATTAAAGACCGCAATCGTACGCCCTACAAGGATCACGGCAAGCACCGTTCCGATCCCGATCCCATGCAACCGCCCGGTGCAGACCAGGCTGATCACAATCGCAATTGTCACGTTGAGCACATCAAAACAGTTCTTCGTAAATCCGACACTTCTATGAATACAATCCGAAATCGCCTGTACGATTCCATCGCTAGGATTAATAATCCTGCAATATAGATCAATACACGATAGATCATTGATTTTTTCATAGAATAATTTCCCTTTCTTCTATAACCTATTATGCACTTTTTTATTTATTTTTCAATTCCTGAGATTCCTTCTTGTTTTACTTGACATTTTGTATTGTTTGTATTATTATAACTAATACAAAATATTGTATGATATTTACGGAAGGAGAAAACATGGTAATTTCCATCAATGATGCCTCCGAGATTCCGATCTACCAGCAGATCCGCAATCAGATCGTGCTCGGCATTTCGGACGGGCGGCTTGCTCCGGGCGAACAGCTTCCCACCGTGCGGGCACTGGCAGAGGAGATCGGTATCAACTCCATGACCGTCAGCAAAGCCTACACCCTTTTAAAACAGGAGGGCTACATCTACACCGACCGCAGAAGCGGTGCCCGCGTGCGGCAGGAATTTGAAACGAATAAAGAATTGTCGGAAAAATCCCGGGAACTGCTGCGCCAGATCATTTCCGAAGCGAAAGTAAGCGGCATGACGCAGACAGAATTTTTCGACTTATGCAAACGCATCTATAAGGGGTGATTGTTATGATTATGAATATTATCTTTTTTGCAACCATGTATCCGATCGTCTTTATCATGCTGTTTTTATTTTCCACACAAAACAAGTATGAGAACGGACGCCTGTTTGCCGTAAACATGAAAAAAGAATGGATAAAAGATGCCACCGTCGCAGACATCCGGCAAAAATTTAAAAAGGAAATGCGTTACTACGCCATTCTCCTTGCGATTGTTCCATTTGTAAGTCTGCTGACCTCCCATATGTCCATTCAGCTTACCATCTGGATGTTCTGGCTTCTGGCAGCGATTTTTCTGCTTTCCCTGCCGATCATGCGTGCGAATCACCGGCTGAAAACATGGAAAACGCAAAACCATCTGTACGAAGACCGGCAGCCGGAACATTATGTGGAATTAAAACAGGCAGGCTCCGTAAGAAAAGTCCGTTTTCTCCCGTTTTTCCTGCCAAATATCATCAGTATCGCAAGTGCCCTGTTGCTGCTTCCAAAGTCCAGCGGGCTTGGGATTTCCTGTCTGATCGGTGCCTCCTGTGGGCTGGTCTTCTGGCTTGCAGCTGTATGGATGGACCGCCAGCCGGTTTCCGTCATCAGTACGGACAGTGACGTGAATATCAACTATGCACGCGCAAAGAAAAACCTCTGGAAGAACTTCTGGCTGATCTCCTGCTGGCTGAACACGGCACTGATCCTGTTTCTGGAGATCCTTACCCTGTCTGCCAGACACATGGGAATATGTTCCATCGCTGGCATGATTGTTTATACACTGCTTTTACTCCTGCTGTGCATTTTCTGCATGATAAAGCTGAAAAAAATTGACCGAAGCTATGCACAAAAACGGAATCTGACCAGCGATGAAAATGATGACAGAAACTGGATCGGCGGCATCCTCTACTACAATCCGTCCGATCCCCATACGATGGTAGAACAGCGCGTCGGCATCGGGACAACGGTAAATATGGCCACATCCCTCGGAAAAGGACTTACTATTTTCAGTGCCATTATGATGCTTTCCTGCCCTCTGTTATGCATATGGCTGATTCAGGAGGAATTTACTCCCATTGATCTGGTGATCCAAAACCACACACTATGCGCACAGCATCTGAAAACGGATTATCAGATTCCGCTTAGTGAGATCAAAGATCCCACACTTCTTACCGCAAGTGATCTGCCAGACTGGACCAGAACATACGGCACCAGCATGGATACATTGGAAAAAGGCACATTTACCATCTCCGGAGGGGAGGATGTCAATGTTTTCTTAAATCCAGAAAATGATGCGTTCATCCAATTTTCCGCAAATGGGAAAACTTACTATATGGGCGGTGTAGACGATACCCAGACAAAGGGGATTTATGAAGAACTGCTGACCCATTAGGTCCGCAGTCTTTATTGGAAGGTCGCAAGACTTTTTATATCATACGTCCCCTGTATGACTGGATTTACTGATAAAAGAAGACATCTCTGTTCCAAAAAATTTAATGAACCGGTATATTCACAAAACGTCTGTTTCAGAATCTGTAGATGAAGAACTTCCGTTTGATTAAACCTTGTAAAAATGGTGGTTGATTTATTGACCATCGCGAAAAATTGAAAAACTTACACCATTACTTCACAAACTTTATTCAAATTTTATTTCAGGTAAACTTAAATAGGATGTGGGACATATGGAGCTTTTTCTTTCAACTATGTCCCACATTTTCCTTTTGTTGGGACATATGCAGATTTTCTTTTGACTATGTCCCACATTTTCCTTTTGTTGGGACATATGCAGATTTTCTTTCTGATTATGTCCCGTTTCTGGATTTCTGTGGGAGGTTTCCTCGCCTTTTTTTGCATATGTCCTGCTTTCGGATTTCTGTGGGAGGTTTCCTCGCCTTTTTTTGCATATGTCCTGCTTTCGGATTTCTGTGGGAGGTTTCCTTGCCTTTTTTGGCATATGTCCTACTTTGGGATTTCTGTGGGAGGTTTCCTCGCCTTTTTTTGCATATGTCCCACCTTTTAATACCGCCACAAAATCTTTATCAGATGATACCTATTTGTTTATCAACATACCCTGTATATAAATTTCCAGAGCAAAATACTCTCATTTTCCTGCCTTTCAGAATTATTTAAAATGATAAGTAATTAACTTTTGCACAATTGCAGTATCCAGCGGCTGCTCCATAGTCTCATATGTTGTAATAAGCCGATCTCCCGGATATATCCCATTTCTCGCATACATATGTAACTTATCCGCGGCATTCTTTGCATATTCAGGCAAGTCCATCTTCCCAAAATGTTCCCAGTAAATTTCTTTTCCTGTCAGCGGATGAAGAATTGTAAAATCCGGATAAAACACTGCCTTCCCGATTTTTAATTCACACTCATAACGGTATGCAATTTTTTCCATATATAAATTCATTGCAATCAATGCTTCTGACTTGGATCGTACATATTCATTTTTACAGCTTTTATACTTCAATTGTTCGGGATAATTGGGATTTTTAGGATAGGAAGTATCATTCCATATAAGTTCTTCCTGCGTAACCATCTGATAGAATGGACAGAGCAATTCCTGATACGCCGGATCTTCTGAAAGAAACCTGTCCGACTTTTTATTTTCACCAACTGCATGTCGTTGATAAAGTTCTAATGCATACAGTTCTTTTTTACACTCTGTCTGTTTTTCCAATAAGAATCTTTTGTATGCCAACTGCTGTGCATACTCTCTGTGTTTCTTTGGAATATACGTCTGTGTGTGACCGTCACTGTGAAACCATTTCACCCGGTTTCCATTGTGAACACAAATAATTTTTCCATCAGGAAGATGCAATAGTTCTTCACTGATTTGTTGTAATTCTTTCGTAAGCCTTCTCTTCTCCGAAAGAATCTGATGATAAATTGTTATAAAAACCTCTCCTTTCTGTGCATTAATATGACGTTATTAAAACACAACTTCATTCTCATGTAAAGTAAATTTTTATATTTTTTTAACAATGGGATATATCGGAAAAAAGTAAATTCATATATCCCGCACCTCCCTTCTGTTGGGACATATAAAATTTTTCTTTACATAGATATCCCGGCAATTTATCTCTTCAGGATATATAGCAACTTTCTTTGCAATTATGTCCCATTTAGAAATCACTACGGGACTTTTTGTCTTATTTTTGGTGTATACATCCCGTTTTCAGTCTCTCAAGGGACTTTTTCATCAAATTTTTTTACATATGTCCACTCCCCTGTTTCTCGCAGGATCTTTTCATAACTTTTTCCCACATATGTCCCATATTTTAATTTTTTCGTGCAGATTTATATATTCGCATGCCGTACTTCTCTGCCGGAATGCCGGATATAAAAATCCTGCTTCTGGCAGTCCCGGCTCATATTCTCCCTCAAGCGATCCCACGGCACACAGCAGATATTTGTATACTTCCTCGGAACCTTCCTGCCATTGCTTATCGGTTCCTTTCACTGGAACATCATATATTCCATGAAACAAAAAACAATAACTTTCTTTTCCCGGTGCAACACGTTCCCCGATCATTTCATAAAGCAGATCCAAAAACGCATCGTTCTGCAGCCCGGACTCTTTGATTCCATCCAGAAGCTGCCAGATACTTCCCGGTTTTCTCCCGGTTTCCGGAATCCGGTAATCCTTCAGCTGTTTGTTGGTCTCTGCCTGTAAAACTGCCTTCGCCAGTTCCAGATTTTTCGTTTTTTCTGCTGTGGAAAGTTTTAAAAATGCGTGTTGAATGTGCCGTCTATATATCCTTCTGCATCATAATACGCGCCGGCGATCCGGTCAATATGCGACCGCGCCGGAGTCATGCGCCGCGTCAGTTCCAGCATGTTTTCTCTTTGAATCATAATTGTTCCTCAAATCTTTTTTACTTATAACAACTCTACTCTTCCGCACATCGGTACTTCACAAATTCTGCGAATCGTGGCAAAATTTCATAGTAATGTGTCTGCACCGCTGTACCACTTAATGATACAATGTAAATGGATTGCTCATACAACTTCTTATGCCCTATATAAGTTTATATAACTTTTGTTTCATTATATAACTTTTGTTTCATTATATAACTTTTTTACAACAAGGTAATAAACTTTCTCTCTGTCCTGTAAATAATCAACATGTATCCTTTTGAGTTTCTGATACCATTCTTTTTTCCACATCTTCCATACAAATTCTGATCCCCGTTATTATATATTTACAACTGCAATTCTTACAGATCCCACCATTGTTTTCGCATTTTGATACAAACGCATAATAGTTTACAAAAATTTTACTGTAAATTCGTATATCCTCACAAATGCGTTATTATGTAGATGATGTTATAATACGTAGAATAAATACAGGAGAAATCTAAACATATGTCAAAAGTGGTTCACAGGAAGAAAAGACTTTCCTCCTTTAAATTAATTGTACTGGGCTTTGCCGCTGTCATTTTTTTCGGCGCACTGCTGCTAATGCTTCCGGTCTCTTCGGTTTCCGGAACACAGACTCCTTTTCATGAGGCACTATTCACCTCTGTTTCAGCGGTATGTGTCACAGGGCTTGTTGTACAGGACACCGGCAGTTACTGGTCTTCTTTTGGACAGGAAGTTATTTTGCTGCTGATCCAGACCGGCGGGCTGGGTGTCATCACCGTTGCTGTTTCCTTTGCCATTTTATCCGGACGGAAAATTTCGCTCATGCAGCGCAGTACGATGCAGGATGCAATTTCTGCACCGAAAATCGGCGGTATTGTCCGCCTGACCAAATTCAGCGTACAGGGTACATTGTTTATTGAATTGCTCGGCATGACTGCCATGCTTCCGGTTTTCTTCCGTGATTATGGCATCAAAGGCGTCTGGATGGCAGCCTTTCACTCTGTATCTGCATTTTGCAATGCCGGTTTTGACCTTCTGGGAACTTCCAGCCAGCCGTTTGTATCTCTGGGCAGATACATCGCCAACCCACTGATCAACCTCGTAATTATGCTTTTGATCATAATTGGTGGCATCGGCTTTCTGACGTGGGACGATATCTGCACCCATAAATGGCATATCAGACGTTATCGCGTACAGAGCAAAGTCATTCTCTGGACATCGGCTTTACTTATTATAATTCCGGCCGTATTCTTTTTTGTTGTGGATTTTACGGGTTCATCAACCGGCACCAGACTGCTGGCCTCCACGTTTCAGTCTGTAACAACAAGAACTGCCGGTTTTAATACCGCAGATCTTACAGCAATGACACCGACATCAAAATCTGTTATGATTATGCTGATGCTGATCGGAGGATCTCCCGGCTCTACTGCCGGCGGCATGAAAACAACAACTTTTGCAGTCCTTATTTTAAATATGGTTGCCACGTTCCGCCAGAAAGAGGACATTGAAATTTTCGGTCGGCGGCTTGACAGTCATGCCATTAAAAATGCGGCCACCATCGTTGCTTTATATATCATTTTGTTCTTTATTGGAGGGATTGCCATCAGTTCCATCGAACACCTTCCGCTTCTGGACTGCCTGTTTGAAACGGCATCCGCTGTCGGAACCGTCGGACTTACACTTGGAATTACACCAACTCTCGGCATCCCGTCCCAGCTGATTCTGATCCTTCTGATGTTTTTCGGCAGAGTCGGTGGGCTTACCTTAATTTATGCGGCAATTTCCGTAAAACAAAACGGAGTAAAACTGCCGCTCGAAAAGATAACAGTTGGTTAAAAAGGAGTTGAAAATACCATGAAAAATATATTATTAATTGGATTAGGAAGATTTGGAAGACATGTTGCCATACAGCTGAACAGTCTCGGTCACGAAGTGATGGCAGTCGACAACAACGAAGAACGTGTCAATGAGGTTCTTCCGTTTGTCACCAATGCTCAGATCGGTGACAGTACCAATGCCGATTTCTTAAAATCCCTTGGCATTGGTAATTTTGATGTGTGTATGGTAACGATAGGTGGAAATTTCCAGAATTCCCTTGAAACTACTTCCCTGCTCAAAGAACTCGGTGCAAAAACGGTTGTATCGCGTGCAGAACGGGATGTACAGAAAAAATTTCTTCTGCGAAACGGTGCAGACGAAGTTGTTTATCCGGAAAAACAGATTGCAGAGTGGGCTGCTATCCGGTATACTGCCGATCACATACGCGATTATATTCAGGTGGATGAGGCACATGCAATTTTTGAAGTGGAAGTTCCAGAAAACTGGATTTCCAAAACAATCGGTCAACTGGATATCCGGAAAAAATTCGGAATCAATATTGTTGCCATCCGGGAAGACAGCAAAATTAATATGGCAATTTCTCCAAATACCATATTCCAGTCTGGTACCACATTGCTTGTTCTCGGTGAATATAAAGAACTTCAAAAATGTTTCCGTATGTAGTTTCTATTTCCATAACAGATTCCACAGGTTCTGATAAGCAGCTGTTTCATACAGATTTATATAATTACATGCCGTACTTCTCTGCCGGAATGCCGGATATAAAAATCCTGCTTCTGGCAGCCCCGGCTCATATTCTCCCTCAAGCGGTCCCACGGCACACAGAAGATAATTGTATACTTCCTCGGAACCTTCCTGCCATTCCTTATCGGTTCCTTTCACTGGAACATCATACATTCCATGAAACAAAAAACAATAACTTTCTTTTCCCGGTGCAACACGTTCCCCGATCATTTCATAAAGCAGATCCAAAAACGCATCGTTCTGCAGCCCGGACTCTTTGATTCCATCCAGAAGCTGCCAGATACTTCCCGGTTTTCTCCCGGTTTCCGGAATCCGGTAATCCTTCAGCTGTTTGTTGGTCTCTGCCTGTAAAACTGCCTTCGCCAGTTCCAGATTTTTTGTTTTTTCTGCTGTGGAAAGTTTTAAAAAATGCGTGTTGAATGTACCATCTATATATCCTTCTGCATCATAATATGCACCGACGATCCGGTCAATGTGTGACCGCGCCGGAGTCATGCGCCGTGTCAGTTCGAGCATGTCTTCCCGATTAATCATGATTTCCTTCTCCGATCTTCATTTAAGAAAATTATACTGGTATTTTCCAGGTTTTCCAAGAGAATATCAGATTATAATTTACATAATCCTGTTATTTTTGTATATTTAATCGCATAATAGTATGTAAGTGTGCTGTTTCTGCGGAAATAGTTGAGTCTGCAGGCATTCCTGTGATATGATACATTTACACGGGCAAACGTGTAATTAGAGGAGGGTACTGCATGGGAAATTATTTAAACCAGGATGGAAAAAAATTTTACGAAATTACACATTCTGATATCTACGTGGATAAGACAGAATTATTGACCTATACAAATTCTGTCTTACAGACTCTGCAGAAATATATATGTATCAGCCGTCCCCGCCGTTTTGGGAAATCAATAACCGCCAGCATGATTGCTGCCTACTACAGCCGTGGCTGTGATGCAAAAGAACTCTTTTCCCCATATAAAATTGCCCGGAATCTGGATTTTGACACCTATCGTAATAAATACAACACCCTGTTTTTAAATATGCAGGAATTTTTAAGCCGGACGAAAAACATCTATGAACTGCTTGATCGCATGAAACGGCTGGTACTGCGGGATTTAAAACGGGAATACCCGAATGTTGATTATTTTGATGATACAGATCTTATTGAATCCATGCAGGATGTATATCAGGAAACTAACTGTCCTTTTGTCGTAATCATTGATGAATGGGACTGTATTTTCCGGGAATACAAACAGGATAAAGAAGCCCAGGAAATCTATCTGGATTTTTTGAGGGATATGCTAAAAGATAAGTCCTGTATTGCACTCGCTTATATGACAGGAATTCTTCCGATCAAAAAATACGGAACCCATTCCGCTTTAAATATGTTTGATGAATTTTCCATGATAAATCCGGGACCTCTTGCATCCTATGTCGGCTTTACCGAACTGGAAGTCGCTGCCCTTTGTACAGATTATCATATGGATCTGGATGAAATAAAAGCATGGTATAATGGATACTCTTTTGAAAAAATACCATCCATCTATAATCCGAGGTCTGTTGTAAGCTGCATGCGTTTTGGGAAAATTGGAAATTACTGGAACCAGACAGAAACATTTGAAGCCCTGCAGATTTATATCGATATGAATTTTGAAGGATTAAAAGATGATGTTCTCAGTATGATAGCCGGGGAATCCGTTCCTGTCAATACCGGAAGTTTTACCAATGATATGACAACCTTCCGCACCGAAGATGATGTGTTGACTCTTTTAATCCATCTGGGCTATCTTAGCTATGACTACGAAAACAAAACCGTAAAAATACCAAACAATGAAGTGCGTGAAGAATACGTTAACAGTGTTTCCGTATCCGACTGGGGCGAAATCTCTAAAGCCCTGAAAAATTCAGCAGACACCCTGCAGGCAATCTGGCAGGGAAGACCAGAACAGGTAGCACTTGGGATTCAGCAGGCGCATTTTAAGACATCACATATCCAGTATAATGATGAAAATGCGTTAAGTTATACGGTTTCACTGGCACTCTATGCCGCACGCAATTTCTATACGATACACAGGGAATTTGCCGGCGGTAAGGGATTTGCGGATATGGTATTTCTTCCACGGAAGAAGTTTCCGGATAAACCAGCACTTGTTATCGAATTAAAATGGGATCATAGTGCACAGGGCGCAATCACGCAGATTAAACAAAAACAATATTGTGAAAGCCTGAAAGAGTATCATGGAAACCTTTTACTGGTCGGAATCAATTACGATACCAAAAGCAGGATTCATACATGTAAGATAGAACCATTTTCTTTGTAAGAAACGGGAGGGCACTGCCCTCCCGTTTCTTATAGCATTTTTTCAATTTCTTCCCTCTCCGGCATCACGCGGAGCGCGCCTTTGCGCGTCGTGATCAGAGAAGCCGCCGCATTGGCAAAACGAAGCATCTCTTTCAAATTTTTCTCTTCAAGCCCCTCCAGTCCATGCTCCAGCACATAATGCAGAACACACGCACAGAACGTATCTCCCGCACCGGTCGTCTCAATCGTATTTGGCTGAAGAAACGGCTTTGCCTCCACAATTCTGTCTTTATAATACGCCCGGCTTCCCTCTTTTCCCATGGAAACCAGTATGAGCGGAACCGGATAGCATTCCCGTATCCAGCGGACTCCATCCGTATAATCTTCTTTACCCGTCAGCCACTGGATTTCATTATCCGATATTTTTAAAATATCACACTGTCCCAGACCATATAACACCTGTTCCCTGGCATCTTCCATGGAGTCCCAGAGCGGTTCGCGGATATTCGGATCAAAGGAAATGAGCGCGCCTGCTTCTTTTGCGACCGCGATCGCTTTTTTCGTTGCTGCGCGGACACCCGGATGCGTCATGGACAACGTTCCAAAATGAAAGATTTTTGCTCTGCGGATTATTTCCTCCGGCAGTTCTTCTTCCGTCAGCATCATGTCCGCGCCCGGATTGCGGTAAAAGGAAAAATCCCGGTCTCCATCCGGATACGTATGCACCAGTGCCAGCGTCGTGTGCACCTTATCATCCTTTAAAAGTCCGGCTGCATCAATCCCGACTTCCGTGATCGCATCTTCCAGCTGCTTTCCGAAAAAATCGTTTCCTACTTTTCCGATAAAAGCCGTCCTGTGTCCTAAGCGCGACAGCATTGCCAGCACATTGCACGGTGCGCCTCCCGGATTTGCCTCAAACAGCGGATTCCCCTGACTGCTGACTCCGTTTTCGGTAAAATCAATGAGCAGTTCCCCCAAAGCCACTACGTCCATGTTCTCTTCCTCCTGTTACTTTTTATAATACAATATCATACTTTTCGACCGTAATATACATCTTTTTATCGCTGAAAAACCGGATTTCCTCTGCCTCCAAAGGGGTACAGACCGCCGTTGTTGCCACCTGCTGCCCGTCATTGATAAAAAGCTCAATGGACTGACGGTCCAGAATAAACCGCATTTTTTTAAGTCCTTTTGGATCTGCAATTTTAATTTTGCGCACGCAGACCACATCTTTTGTCACACCACAGTATGTGCGGTCAATCTCCAATATTCCTGTTCCCTTATGATAAGTAAAAGCGGTCTCGTATTCCTCATCTGCGGCAAGCTGTATGGAAAAAACGTTAAAATCCTGTTCATCCATTGTAATAGTCAGATCCATCGTCCGTCCACAAATGCCGGAAAGTGCTGTCTCACCATCAATCTCTGCATGTTCATAATGACACGGATTCTTATGATACTGCGCAAGCTCCCGCACCGGCTGCTGCCAGATCTGTCCGTCTTTTACTTCCAGTTCCCGCGGAAGAGTCATCATGCCCTGCCAGTCCTGCGTATCCGGCACCACACAGGCATCCCATGACTTCATCCATGCAATCATCACACGCCGCCCATCCGGGAGAAGTGTGGTCTGAGGTGCATAAAAGTCCAGTCCGTAGTCAATCGTATGCGGTTCTTCTTTTTCAAATATATGCGAATTTTTATCATAATTTCCAAGAAAATAAACAGAATTATTTCCATTGTGGAATTCATATTTTTCCGCTTTCATATTCTGTGGGGAACAGATCAGTACATGTTTATCTCCCAGTGGGAAAAAGTCCGGACATTCCCACATCGTTCCGACTTTTCCGGTACTGTTTGCCGCAAGAACGGTCTCAAATTTCCATTCTTTTAAATCTTTGCTGGAACAGAGCACGACCTGTCCGATCTGCCTGTTATCCTTGCTTCCGACAATCAGATAATAGGTGTCCTCTTCCTTCCAGATTTTCGGGTCACGGAAATCAATCCGGCTGCAGTTTTCCGGCAGCATCTCCCCGGTCACAACCGGATTGTTTTCATACTTTACATAATCCCTGCCATCCCCGAATGCGATGCACTGGTTCTGTCGTTCCTCTTCCCTGCCGTCCGGCAGTGTAATCTTTGTGACACCGGTATAGACCAGCACATGTTTGTTATCCGCTTCAATAGCACTTCCGGAAAAACATCCGATCCGATCATAGTCCTGATCCGGTGCAAGTGCTGCCGGAAGCTGTTCCCAGCTTATCATATCCGTTGTCACACTGTGCCCCCAGTGCATCGGTCCCCACTCCCTTGCATATGGATAATACTGGTAGAACAGATGGATTTTTCCATTGTAAACGGAAAAACCGTTCGGATCATTGATCCATCCGGCAGGTGCCGAGATATGAAACAACGGTCTGGTATTTTTATCGGTCTGTGCTGCTTTTTCTGCCTCATATGCTCTCGCTTTTTTTAACATCTCACTCATACAAATTCTCCTGTTTATTTTTCTTCTTTCAATGACTCCTGATACTGATCGAAATATTTCTGTTTGATTGCCAGATAATCGGAAAGCCCGTATTTCTCCATTTTCTTTAAATATGAATCCCACTCTTTGTCGATTCCGCCATTTAAAATCCAGTCTGCTTTTTTCTGCTCCGCATATTTTTTAATATCGGTATCATACTGGGATACTTTATTGGTATCGTCAATACTCATAAACACATTCGGATATACATACTTGCTTTTCATATCCTTCAGATATGTTTCATGCATATTGTCCAGACGCCATTTGGCATCCGCCGGCTGTGTGACATACATATCATAATACTCATTGAGAACTGCAAGCGGACCGTTGACGGACTGCGCCTCACGTACCTCTACCGGTGACTGGTCGCCCAGATCCAGATGCTTCAACATTTCACCGCCATCTTTATTTGTGGACAGTTCAAAAATATTAAAAGAAGACCGGTTTCTCTTTCGAAACCGATCCATAAACAGATTACACCGGTACTGATCCGCAGGGATACGACCAGCTGATGTTTTATAAATCTATGATTTTTCTTTCTGCCCCATCCCCGTATGCGTCAGATCCTTCACCCACTTATATTTCCGAAAATGATAGAGCGTCCACGGAATTTTTCCAACCTCATCAATACAGGTACACGCGTATACGACAATCACCGGCCAGTGGAACCGGTAAGTTCCAAGCGCAGCAAGTGGAATCGCGATTCCCCACATTGTTACGGCAAGGCTGTACACATCAAACATTGTATCACCGCCGGAACCAAACACGCCATTGATGGTAATTTCGTTGACGGAGCGGCCAATCATATAGACGCAGAGCACAACAAACATTCCCTTTAAATATACGGCTGCCTGCGGTGTCAGTTTGACAAAATGCAAAATAAACGGTGCCGAAATTCCCATGAGAACCATCATGGCAACTCCGCACACAAAGGAAATCTTCATCATCCGCGTACCATATAATTTCCCCCGTTTTAGGTTGCCGGCACCAAGCTCATTTCCGACCATAATCCCCGCCGCACCGGAAATTCCGGCACTCAGGCAGCAGATGATATCACGGACAACCGCCGCCACAGAATTGGCAGCGGCCGCGTCTACTCCCAGATGTCCCATAAAAGAAGAATACGAAGTAAATCCGACTCCCCAGAACAGGGACGCACCGAGAATCGGCATTGCGCATTTCCGGAAATCCCGTGCCAGTTCCCGGTTTCTTTGAAACAGACGGGTCAGATACGGACGGATATAGCCCGGGCGGCTGGAAACCAGGATACAACAGGCCAGTTCTATCATCCTTGCGCTTAATGTCGCTGTTGCTGCACCCCGGACACCCATCGGGGTAATGCCCAGTTTTCCGTAGATCAAAATGGCATTCAGTGCAATATTGATCCCTACCGTAGCAGAACTGATCAGTGCCGTTGTCAATGCGTGCTCGCTGATTTTCATAACCACCAGATAGCATTGGGAAATTCCTGTAAGCAGATAAGAACATCCGGCAATCCGCAGATACTGCACGCCATAACCGATCAATACCGGTTCATCCGTAAAAAACAGCATCAGATACTGTGGGAAACAGATACAGGCAATGAAAAATGCAATCGACACCAGACCACAAAGCCGCAGTGCCATACAGAAAATATCATCCAGCGTTTTGATATTGCCCCTGCCCCAGTACTGTGCCCCGAGAATCGCCAGTCCTCCGGTTGCAGCAGAAAGAAGCATATTCTGAATAAACTGAATCTGCGTGGCAAGTGAAACTGCCGACATGTAATTCTGGTCCATCCCTCCGAGCATAAACGCATCTGCCACGGCAACCAGTGCCAGCATTAGGTTCTGCAGCATCATCGGAAGCATAAGACCCAGGAGTTTTTTATAAAAAATTGTATCGTTTGTAAACATAAAATTCTCTCTTTTTTCCTGTATCATTTCATCTCAATCCATTTATTATATTGCCTTTTTCATCATTAAGCAACATCAATCATTGCCACTTGCCTCTATACCTGTATATAAAGTTTTGTTTCTTCGGAAAAAAGAATTGTGACGCGAAAAAAGCCGCCGCAGGAAAAATACCTGCAACGGCTCAAAAATCAGGGAATATTTATAAAGGATTACGCAATGGTAATATATTTCTTTTCTTCTGTCTTTGTCTTATCTTCCTTTGGAACAAACAGGGTAAGAATACCGTTCTGGAAACTTGCCCGGATATCTTCCTGACGGAGATACTCGCCCACATAGAATGATCTCTGGCAGCTTCCGGTATAACGCTCGCGGCGCAGATACTTACCTTCCACGGTCTCTTCTGCACTCTTGGCTGCACTGATCGTCAGATAGCCTTTGTGCAATGCTGCCTGCACTTCTTCTTTCTTATAACCAGGCAGTTCCATCTGCAGCTCATATCCGTCTGCCAGTTCTCTGATATCTGTCTTCATCAGGTTCTGTGTATTCTGCGGTGCCTGCTGCTTCGGGGCTTTCTTGTTATATTCACTATCGTCATACCATGGGTTAAAAAATGTATCAAATAAATCGTACATAAGTCATTTCCTCCTGTAAACGTTTTGTTCTTTGTTTATGCCCCTATTATAGCACGTTATTAGCACTCGTCAAGTATGAGTGCTAATAAAATTTCTAAAAATTTTATTAAGTCCCGGTTTCAAAGAATTTCCGGATTCTTTCCACATCCGTTTTTCGCAGATCCCCATGAATATTGGATTCAAATGTTACATACTCATAATCTTTCTGATATTTCTTTAGCTGTTTTACCAGCTTATCCGCCTGTTTTTCATATGCCTGCAGATCTATTTTTTCATATTCTGAACCCCCTGCCGCCCTCAGATTCTCTTCTATCTGTTTTTCTGCATCTTTCACAGAAATGGCCGAAGACAATTATATGATATGAACCCAAACAGTACGTCAAGTATTATCTTTAAATTGCGTTGACAATCTCCCCTGAAAATCTATAATAAAATTAGTATTATTGTATTACCTTACTTTCAGATAAAGGAGACCCCCATTATGATATTTGCGACAGGATGGCTTTCCCTGCACCTGTTTGGTGTTTTTATAACATTTGCCCTGCTGGTGATTGTTTCCCAGAAAGAGGATGCCACCTATAAAAGTGAACTTCTTCTGACAATCGCATGTTGCCTTGTCACACTGGTAGCAAAAAGCATTTATATTGTGGGTGGTTCCAGGCAAACGCTTCTTACCATAGGAAAACTCGAATATCTCGGAAAATCTTTTGCCAATTACTGCGCACTGATGTTTATTCTCCGCTGGCAGAACATTAAAATTCCAAAATGGTTTATCAATGCCCTGTTGTTTATCAACTGTGCTTTCTATATCCTGATTGCAACCGTTGACCTTCACCACTGGTATTATAAGGATTACTGGCTTAACCCGTCACAGGCGAATATGCGTGGGTATACTCTCGAAATTGCCCCGGCTCCTATGTATTATATATTTATGGCTTTTCAGGTTATGGAAATTATAGGCAGTGTATGTGTGATTGTTTCCTCGTATCTTTCCAAAAAGGATATGCCGGATCGCCTGAATCTGCATATCATCCTGCTGTTTTCCATGCTTTCCCCTGCGATCCTTCTCTCCCTGCGCCTTCTTGGCATTTTAAAATGGGACGACCCGACACCGCTCGGAATGTTTTTCGCCTGCGTGTTTATGTGTATTGCCGTCGTCAAATACAAAATGATCGACCCGGTAAAAAGCGCAAAAAACCTGATCATCCAGAATTTAAATGAAGCTGTTGTCGTCACGGATCTGGAGGGAAGATTTCTCTTTTTGAACCCTATGGCAGAAACACTGGTTTCTTCTATGAAGAAAAAAGCCATCCACCGTCAGAAAGACATCGAAATCTACGATATTCTCCGGGGTTCGGAGGGATATTTTGACTGGCTGGATCACCACTATCAGGTCGAGGAAACGGAATTGCAAAGCTGCAACACCCCACAGGGATATATGCTGACACTGGTAGATGTCACAAAAATTCTGGAACAGAACCACCGCATGAAAGAACTCGTCACACAGGCAGAAGCTGCCACACAGGCAAAATCCGCGTTTGTATCCAATATATCCCATGAGATCCGTACCCCTATGAATTCCATTGTCGGAATCACGGAAGTCATGCTGCGTTCCCAGCATTCCCCAAGGGAACAGGAATTCCTGCTAAACATCCAGAGTTCCGGACAGGCACTGCTTTCAATCATCAACGATGTACTGGACTTTTCCAAGATTGAATCTGGAAAAATGCAGCTGGTTTTAGAGCCTTATGATACGCTCTCCCTGTTCCATGACCTGAAACTGACAATGGAAAACCAGATCAGCAAATGCCCTCTGGAGCTGATTTATGAAATTGATCAGACCATACCATGCCTTTTATATGGGGATGCCGGACGCATCCGGCAGGTAATTACAAATCTGGTCAGCAATGCCATCAAATATACCGAGCATGGACATGTCCGTTTTTCCGTCCATGTCCATAAAAAAGATTATGATAAAGTTTCCCTTTATTATGAAGTGGAAGATACCGGTATCGGAATCCGCAAAGAAGATCAGGAAATATTATTCGATTCCTTCCAGCGTGTGGATTTAAAAAAGAACCGCCGTATTCAGGGAACCGGTTTGGGCTTGACAATTTCGAAGAATTTCGTCAATATGATGGGAGGGACTATTGGTGTAGAAAGTGAATACGGAAAGGGAAGTAAATTTTATTTCTGTATTGACCAGACGATTATGGACTCGACACCAATTTCAGAAATCAACTACGAGCAGCGACACAACAGTGTTGTCAGCAAAGAAGCAGAAAGCCTGTTTACCGCAGAGGATGCCCACATTCTCCTGGTAGATGATAATTCCCTGAACCTGCTCGTTGCCCAGGAGCTTCTAAAACCTCTGCAGCTTCAGATTGATACCGCAGAAAATGGAAAAGATGCTGTCGCTATGGTACAGGAACGGCATTATGATCTGGTACTGATGGATCACATGATGCCTGTGATGGACGGTATTGAAGCTACCAAAGCAATCCGGGCACTTCCGGAACCACAATACCAGAACCTGCCGGTCATTGCCCTGACTGCAAATGCCATGGTAAACGCACAAAAGGAGTTTGCAAATGCGGGCATGAACGGATTTGTTGCAAAACCGATTGATTTCCAGATGATCTGTAACCAGCTGCGCAAATGGCTTCCTAAAGATATGATCCATGAACTTACCCGGGAAGAAGCCGAAAAGATTCTGTCGGATGAAACGGACACTGCTGATTCCATAACGGATACTTCCACCGGCAGTTCCGTAGAAAATCCTGCAGGATTCCGCTTCGAAAACGGGCTGCCCTACTGCGGATCGGAGGAAGCATTAAAACAGATCATACAGATTTTTTACAACACCATCGACAGCAAATCCCAAAAGATTGAACAATGTCTAAAGGAACAATTAATAAAGGATTATACGATTGAAGTCCACGCATTAAAAAGTTCCGCATTGCTGATCGGTGCCCCCGGTCTGTCCGAAGCTGCAAAGGAACTGGAAATGTATGGAAATGCACAAAATCTGGCTGCACTTGAAGAAAAAACAGGACCGGTGCTTGCCATGTACCGAAGTCTTAAGTCCCTCCTGCGTCCTTATGTGGAGGATAACGAAAGCAGCAAAAAGGAAGTTTCTTCTGATGACTGGATTACCGTTCTTGAGCAGATGCATTTGTGTGTAGAACAGTTTGACATGGATGGTGTGGATCATGCCATGGAAACCATGGAGACGTTTCAGACACCAGATAAGCTCAAAGACCTGATGGAACAGCTGCGTGTCTGCGTTGCAGATGTGGAAATGGAAGAAATTATGAAATTAACTGATACAATGGTCAATTTATTACAATAGAAGGAGAGACATCATGCACGAAATAAAAAGCCCATTTCTCATCCTGATGGAGGAACAAAGTTATCTCGCACAATCATTAGAAAGTGCTTTTGAAAAACAAAATGTCAAAGTAAAAATTGTAACGATAGCAGAAGCCAGCAGCATTGTCATCTCGGAAAAACCAAGTGGTTACCTGATCTGCACAAGCCCGGAGCTTTTAAAAAAAGCGGTCAGCGTAAAAGTAATGGTTGACCAGGCGATAAAAAACAAGACTCCGGTATTTATTATGGGAAACATAGATGAACTGGAACTGCTGTGGGAGACCCTCCCACAGCAGATGGTCATGGATGTGTTCACCCGCCCGATTACGGTGGGCGATATGGTCGATAATGTATGCACACAGATGAACGATTTCTATCAGCTGAAAAAACGCACGATTCTGGCTGTGGATGATTCCGGTATTATCCTGCGCAAAATTAAGGCACTGCTTGAAGACACCTATCAGGTTGTACTGGCAAACTCCGGTGCAATGGCGATCAAATACCTGACCTTAAACACCCCGGATCTGATTCTGTTGGATTATGCCATGCCAATCGTTGACGGCAGCCAGATCATGCAGATGCTCCGGGAAGATCCGGAATTTCACCATATTCCAATCATATTCCTGACTGGAAAAAATGATGCAGAAACCGTAAAAAATGTCATGTCTTTAAAACCAGATGGTTATTTATTAAAGAGCATGGATCCTCAGAAACTGCACGCGGCAATTGATGACTTTTTTGCATCACGGGGCAAATAAACCGGTTACGATACCCATCGCTTTTTGCGGTGGGTATATTGATATCCCACAAAAATGCTTCCTGCCAGACAGACAAACATCCCACACCGGTCTGCTTTATATCTCCTGCACTGTGTCTCGTAATAATATTCAATTCCTGTTTTGCGCATTTTTGCAATCTGGCGCAACTGTTGTTTTCTCGTCTGAACATTTTCTTTCCACCCGGAAAAATCTGACCACCTGCCTGGAACCAGTTCTGACAGCGTCTGCCAGCTGCGTAAATAATCCATACGCAGCACATGTCCTGTCAGACCATATTGCAACAGAAAATTTTGTGCTTCCTCCATTTTATCACTTGCCAGCGTCAGACGGCAAAACACTTTCTTTTTCTGATCTTTCCCCTGCAGATACACACCGTTTCCCGGCTGCTGCACAACACCGCGGATGGTACGCGTCTGATGATCCACACAGATCTGCAGTCCGGTTACACGGGTACTTCCAAACAATTTCCACGCTGTATTTTTTCCGATCAGACATCCTTTCCCGTCATCTGCCGGCAGCACCGCAGATGCCGGCAATATCCATTCGGAGGAACCATACAGCCACACCACGTTTGTCTGCACGCTTTTTCCGAGATCCGGATCCGTCACTGTCTGATCAGCAGTTTCCCCCCATGCCGTAAATACTGCGCTTTCTGCGATGTTCTGTGCGTCCTCCGCAGAAATCGGTTTCTCCAGATAAAGAACCGGATTCTGCCACACAGCATCTGCACACTTTTCTGCACGCGCCGCTCCCATGGCAAAAAGAACCGCTGTAAACAGGCATCCTCCCACCAGAAACAACGCAATCAGACGCCTCATGATTTCTGCAGGCGAACGTTTTCTCCTGCCGAAAGGATCGCATCGGAATCCACAATCACAGCATCTCCCGATGACAGATCGCCATCTTTAATTGCCGCATATTCTCCATTTTTCTCAGCAATTGTCACATTTGTTTTCTTTGCCACATACGCTCCTCCAAGCACCGTATCCGCTTTTTCCATCGTGTATACAAAATATTTGTCTTTTTCGCTGTGTATGGCGGTGATTGGCAGCGTGACAGAATATTCTTCCGAAGTTTTACACAACTCCATACTTGCATTTGCCCCAAGGGAAATTGTTTTTTTCGGCACATACACCGTAACTTTTACAGTATGGTCTTCTTCCGTTTCCGTAGAAAGAACCGTCATGTCCTCCCATGTCCGATCCCCTGCTTTTAATGCAACCGTATCACCGGAGTCCACATATACGGCATCTTCCCTGCTGACCTGTGTGGTAAAACGCAGTCCACCGGAAGTATCTGCCAGCAGAAAGGCCGCCGTGTCCGTTGTTTTTTCTCCCACTGTAAGCTGTACACTGCTTACAACACCGCTCATCTGTGCCTTTACTTTTCCTCTGGACGCTTTCACTTTCTGCAATGTTGCAAGCTGCTGTTGTTTTTGCGTAATTGTGACCGCATTGATTTCTGCACTATTGTCTTTTGCTTCTATTTCCGCAGCATCCGCAAGTGCACGTTTTGCTTCCTTATCCTGCTGTTTCTGCTGTTTTTGTGCAGTCTTTACCGCTTTTTTCGCATTCTCTGCCGCAGAAGTGTCCTGTGGTTCTTCGTCTTCCCCCTGTACAAATGCCTGCAAGGTGCATTTGGATTCCTTCCATTTCTGTTCCGCCTCGCTGACAAGCCTTTCATTTTTGCCCACAACATTTTCATAGTCCTCCTGCGCACGGGCAAGTGTCTGTCTGCGGTCTGCTTCCTGACTGGATGCTTCGTTTTTCTTTGCCTGTTGCCGGAGTTTTTCGGCTGCCAGCTCATCTTTTAAATCCAGCACCGTATCACACTGATTTTCCCACTGACCAGCATAGGAATCCCGCTGTGCCGTCAGCGTAGAAATCTGGCTTTCCAGTGATGCAATCTCTGTTTTTAAATTCTGCTTCTGTGCTTCGTCTTTCTCCTGCGCAAACGCTTTTTCTAATTGTGCTTTCTGTGCATTCAGACGATCCATGGATTTTTGTATCCCGTCTTTTTGCTTTGTGAGAGTGTCCAGTTTCTTTTGTGCGGCATCCAGTTTACGCTGTTTCTGGTTGATCTCTATCTGTGTGATGGTGTCGGAATAATCGCTGACCGGAGTTTTGGCAGCATCCTCTACGGCACGTCTCGCCTGCTGCTCTTCGGTTTTCTGCTGTTCTATAGCATCATCATATGTCTTTTTTGCCTCTTTGACCGCTGTCTGTAATTCTTCCAGCTTTTTTTCATATGCCTGCGCCTGCTCCCTGCGCAATCTGGTTTTCGTATCTTTTACATCTTTCTTTGCGTCCCTGACGGCATCCGCATTGTTTCTGACCGTACCCCTGTAATCCTCTTTGGCACGGGCAACCGCCTGGTTCCGGTCACTGTTTTTCTTTGCCTCGGCAGAGAGCAGAGCGTCATTTTGCAGCTGCAGTATTTCAATGTCATCAGAAAGCGTCCGGATTTTATCTTTCAGGCTGTCCATGTCCAGCACCGCAAGTGTCTGTCCCTTTTTTACGTTTTGTCCTTTACGTACATTCACTTTTGCCACCAGAATATCCGCCGGGGCATACACTGCCTGATCCAGCAGTTTTTTTACCGTACCGTCCCCGGTCACTTTATGCTCAATCTTACGCGCCTGTGGCTGCTCAATGCGCACCTGCGCAACGGTAAAAGATGCTGCCGAACGGGAAATCACTGTAAACAAAAGCATGATTCCCAGCAACACGATAAATATTTTTGTGGGTTTTCCCATGTATTTCCTCCTTTGCATTTTCTATTTCATAATCACCCATTCTATTCTTTTACTGCCGCTGCTGTAATGCCTAGTTCCAGGTACTGCTGCCCCATGCCAAATACGCAAAGCGCCGGAAGCAGTGCCACCAGGGAACAGCACAGTGCAAACCCCGTCTGTCCCTCTTTAATCTCCGGCAGATACAGCGAAAGCGGCCACAGTTTTTTGGTATGCAGAAACACCAGCGGCTGCTCAATCATACTGAAACACTCCAGGAACTGCAGCACCAGTGCCGAGAAAATTCCGGAGGAACCAAGTGGCACCCCTATTGCCCAAAAAATCTTCCATTCCCCGGCACCGTCGATCCTTGCTGCTTCCAGCAGTTCTTCCGGTATTCCGCAGAAAAAGCGGTACATAAGAAATACCGAAAAGGTAGAAAACACCCCCGGCACAATGACTGCCCATGTCGTATCCATCAGATGCAACCGATTGAGCACCAGATATTGCGAGAGCATTGTCACCTGAAACGGTAACATCATAAGCAGAATATATAAGAAGTATAAAAAACGTTTCCCGGGAATCGGATAACGTGCCAGCCCCCATGCCGATGGCAGGCCAAATACCAGCTGTCCGGCAAGTATTCCCACCGTAATCTTCATCGTATTCCAGAACATCTGAAAAAATTCTGGAGAATCGAAACAAAGCTCCACCAGATTTCGCAGCGTCGGATACAATGGAAACAGTCTCCAGCGCGCATATCCCTTTGTACTCTCCAGAACCGGTGCAAGATATTCCGCCAGTTCCCCACTTCCCATCAGACTTCCGCAAACGAGAAAGACAAGCGGTGCCGCGGTAAGTGCTCCAAATAAAACAAGAATCGTAATGACTATCGCTTTTTTCATTCATTTGTCTCCCACAATTTCTGAAGCAGCAGGACAAATACTGTAATGACCAGTGCCAGAAGTACGCTTCCCGCCGCCATTTTATCCACAGACAGATCCGTAAACCAGTTATTGAACAGGTGCTGCAGGAGATACATATCTTCCTGCGGATAATTTCCTGCCACAAGATAGGCCTCCCGGAACACCTTAAAAGAGTTCAGAAACGAAAGAACCACAATGGTAAAAATCAGCGGTCGGATCAGGGGCAGCGTAATCTTAAAAAACTGCGTCATTCTTCCTGCACCATCCATCTCTGCCGCCTCATACAGATCCGGGGATATCGAGAAAAGTCCTGCAAGCCAGAGAACCATTGTATAACCCAGATTTTTCCAGATATAGCTGAACACCAGCACAAAAAACGCAGCACCGGTGTTCATCCAGTCAACCGCATGGATTCCGCACAAATGCAGAATCCCGTTGACAAAACCATGTTTGTCAAACATCAGTTTCCAGAGCAGCACAAGCGATGCCGCCGGAATTGCCATAGGCACCAGATATGCAGCTTTGAGCAGACGCAGCTTTTGATGAAATGCCATCTGCCATGCATGCAACAGAAAGGCAAGCACTAAGGAAATCCCCAGCAATAGTGGCAGACATACCAGAAGAAATCGCAGCGTATTTTTCACGGCAAGCAAAAATGCACGGTTATGTAACACAATGCGGTAGTTTTCGAGTCCGCAGAATCTGCCACTGACCACCTGCACAAAGGAGCGGCGGATCACATCCATAAACGGCAGGAGCGAAAAAACCGCCACTCCACAGAACCCGGGAAGTAAAAACGAAAGTCCCATCCACTTACTCCGCCTCATACAACTGCACTTTCTTCATAATGGCGGAAAGCGTATCTTCCAGTGACTGCTTCCCCTGCAGATACTTTTGTCCTTCACTCAGCACCAGATCCCGCACCACGCGGTCGTTCCACGTCGGTGTATCAAGGCTTTCCAACATTTTTGTCAGATCTTCCTGCTGTTTTTCAGATATTTTCTTTACTTCATAATTGATCTCATAACTACCGTCCGAAGAACTGCTTCCCATCTGGCTTTCCTGACTGTTTTTGCACTCTGTATCCAGTGCCGTGCGGTTGATGGAAAAGCCTTCCGTCATCTGGTTTTGTCCTTTTGCCAAAAGGGCTGTCTCAATAAATGCCCGTGCATTTTTATTATCTGCACTTTTCTGTGCCAGCCCAAGGCTTAAAAACGGAACAAACGATTTATGCTCTCCGGCATCAAACAGGGTAAACGTGCCTTTGTAACTGCTTTCCATTCCATAAAGCTGCCGCACATCATTTACACTTGTCAGTGATCCAATCGCAATCTGTCCCCCTCCCATCAGTCGGGACATTGCTGCACTTGTGCCCATCCCCAGCAGACTACCCTCTGCGAAACCGTTTGCAATTTCATCGGTAATCCGGTCTTTTTCCGCATAACTATCGGCATCATACAACGCTTTTGCAGTTTTCAAAAACTGTCTGATCTTCTCCTGATCCACACCCGTTTTTGTTTTCCATGAGGCACTGTCTGCATCATAAAGCATCCCAAGTGTGGTCTGTGGTCCCCAGTTTCCGAATACTTTTTCTTTTTCAGAATTCAAAGAACCGGCATAGTTCTCCAGCTGCTTTAAATTCACCCCGGCATCGGTCACATCCTGTGCTCCCTCCACAACAGTACAGTAAAAACGCACCGGAACCTGATTGATTTTTCCTTTCTTTGTATAAGCATCTGTAATATTGGTAAAAAGCCCTTCTTTTTCATTCGCTGCTTTTACATAACTGCCAAGGTCGGCAAGTACCCCCTTTTGTACGTAACTGTCTGCCGGAAGCCCGTCAAGTACCAACACGTCCGGACCTTTCCCTGCAAGCACTTCCGTATTTAATGTCCGGATGGCATCCTCCGCAGTGACACCGTCCTCTCCCGACATACCGATGGTCTTTTTAACCATCACATCTGGATGGTCTTTCTGATATGCTGTGATCAGCTGCTGCAATGCATTGGAATCCTCCAGCGCATATACGGTAATCTGATTTTGAGGCACCGCAGAAACGTCCGCATCATATGTGTAACGATAACAATGCCGCGCGCCCTGTGAGTCAATGACAAAAACCATATAGTTTTTATCATCGAATTTATACAGTGCCTGAAATGTCACATTCCTGTCTCCTAAACTTGTAAGTTCTCCGTTTATCAGCTGTTCCGTGGTGCTTCCCCCAATTTTATGGTAAAAAAGTCCATCGTTGTTTATATAATACAGTTCATCTCCGGAATCCCCCATTGTCATGGCAATATTATTGCTGTCCGTGTTATGTGACTTGCTGATTTTACCCACTGCCTGCTGCAGCACGTCATCGTTTTGCATACGCTCCGCAAGTGCCCCACTCTTAGCATCCGCAAACTGGATGCCTTTGTCCGTCATAAGTGCAAACTCTGTTCCTGCTGCAATCAGACGGTTAACCTTTTCGAAACTATCGGAAAATGCTTTGCTCATCTCTCCGGTCTGTGGATTCACCTCATAGACCACCCAGTTTAAGTCAGTCACAAACAGTTTATTGTCGGCATACACTGCGGAAGTAACAAAATTCTCCATATCATCACTTTCTTTTCCAGTGGCCTGATATTCGGGAAGCTGCAAATTTACTTTTGTTACTTTTCCGTCTGCTGACACCCGTTTCATTCTGGATTTTTTATTATACCCAAACACTGCTACCGATCCATCCTCTCCATTTACGGCAGCCACATAGCAATCTGTTTTTTCAAGTTCTTTCTGCGACCATGTCTTTCCCTGATCTTTCGAATGCGCAAGAAACAGTTTCCCGTTGTCGTTATCATAGCCAATCAGTGTAAGCTCCCCTTCTTTACTTTTTCCAACTGCGTTGATAACCTGCAGATTGTCCGGCAGAGTTACTTCGCTTTCCACAAATCGTCCTTTGCCGCCCTGTGCAGACGCAGCATCCTCTGTATTTTTCTGATTACCGGCGCCACGGAAACCGCAGCCAGCCAGCAGCCCTGCCACTGTGACACATACCATCAGTAACAGGGAAATTTTCTTTCTGATCTTCATTTCTCTACAATCTCCTTTCTGCCTTTAAGTGTAGCAGAGCTTTCTTTAAATTTTCTTTAAGGGAATCTTTAATTTTCCGGTACATTTAAAGATTTCTTTAAGATAAATCTGCTATACTAAGGACAATTCAAGAATAACAACGAGGAAATCAAATGAAAATTCTGCTGATAGAAGATGATAAAAATTTATGTGAAATGCTGTGCTTTCAATTGGAAAAAGAACACCACACAGTAGAGGTCTGCATGGATGGACGCGACGGGCTGGATCTGGTTTTGCAGGATGCCTATGACCTGATTCTTCTGGATCGCATGCTGCCCACCATGAACGGACTTCTTGTTCTGCAAAAAGCCCGAAGCAAAGGCATTTCCACTCCCGTGATTATGATCACAGCCCTTGGAGAGCTGTATGACCGTGTGGAAGGACTCGACTGCGGTGCAGACGATTACCTTGTAAAACCGTTTGCGTATGAAGAACTTTCTGCGCGCATCCGCTCCATCGGCAGACGCAATCATGTATACGATGACAACAACCGGTTTTCTTATGCAGATATTACATACGACAGCCGGCTGCGGGAACTGACCGGGCCGAAAGGAGGGATACAGCTTTCCGGGCGGGAAGGACGTCTTCTGGAGATTTTTTTGCAGAACCCCTCGATGATCCTGCAACGCCTGGTGCTTCTTTCCCGCGTATGGGGTGCGGATGCCCCGGTAGAAGAAAGCAATCTCGATACCTACATCCATTTTGTGCGCAAACGCTTACAACAGGTGGGAAGCCACGCAACCATAGAGACGGTGCGGGGAATTGGTTACTGTATCAAATAACACATGGGAGGAAAAGATGTTTCAAAAATTACACCGGCAACTGACTTTTTTCTGCACGGTTATCACAGGGGCAATTCTTCTGGCACTCAGCGTGGTGTGTCTGCTTTTTGCGCGAAAGGCAATTGTTCAGACGGGATATACCGCCTTTCAGAAAGAACTGGTTTCTGTGATTGCCAGTCTGCAGAGCCAGGATTATATCTCCCATCAGTGGTTAAAGCAAATGCAGGAACAGCATCATTTCACCATTTACCTGTACGATAATCAGGAGTCGCTCTACTATGACCGTCTGCAGGACAGCCACTGGGAGGATCTGCGCAACGCTGTGCTGAAAAAAAGCGGTACAGATATCTTTATCGGTAAAGACGGACAAACGATTGCGCATAAAGAACTGACCTATCGTTCTTCTGCAAAAGAAACTTACTATGCCTCTGTCGGATATTTGCTGCGCGGAAACGGACAGATCCGTTTTGTGATTCTCTACGACACTTCCCATCAGACAGGCCAGATTGCGCATATGACCATAGGAGTATTTGCAGCCGATCTGATAACCTTTCTTTTGCTGATTCTGTTCTCCTGGTTCTTTACCGGACGCATGGTACAGCCACTGGAAATTTCACAAAAAAAACAGCAGCAATTTGTTGCCGCTGCCTCTCATGAACTCCGTTCCCCCCTAACTGTAATGCTGTCCGGGCTGGAAACGGTAGAAAAATCGGAATCTTCCACGGAACGGCATCATTTTCTCTCTCTGATCCGGCAGGAAGGACTCCGCATGCAGCATCTGATTGCGGATATGCTGCTGCTTGCAAACGCTGATGCCCGCGGAATTTCCTTACAGATCAACGATGCCGCCCCTGATGATCTGCTGCTTTGTGTCTATGAAAAATATGAAAACCTGGCTGCTTCCAAGGGGATTTCCCTGCAGTTTTCCCTTGTGGATGCGGCTTACCGTGACTGCGCGCTGGATACGGAGCGCATCACACAGGTTCTGTCCATTCTTATGGACAATGCACTGTCTTATACCCCACAGGGGGGAAAAATCCTGCTGCTTTTGTCTCAGTCCGCACACCACACCATCTTTGCCGTGGCAGACGACGGGTCTTCCATTCCGGAGGAAGAAAAAGCGCATATTTTTGAACGCTTTTATCGCACGGACCATGCACATACTGACCACGATCACTTTGGTCTGGGCTTATGCACAGCACAGGAAATCGTTCGTGCACATCACGGAAAGATTCTGGTACACGATCCCCGTGACTGCTCTCCGCTGCCTGAAGGTTTTCCACGGGATCGGGGCGTTGTTTTTACTGTGGTACTGCACGGATAAATTTCTAAAATACTATTCTGCTTTGTTACAGCAGGCAATTCCCAGCCCGTCCGGTCCAATATGACAGGACAGCCCCAGCGACAGATTATCGCACATGACATCCATACCCGGAAAGCTTTCTTTGATCTGCCGTATCCACTCTTCCGTTACTTCTGCGGTAGAACTTGATGCAGCCATAAGATATAGTTTTCCTGCTTCATAAGCCTCCTTAAAATTCGTCTCAAATTCTTTTTTCATTGCGTCTATCATTGCTTTTCTCGCATTTTTCATTCCACGGCACTTCTGATAGACATCTAACTTTCCCACACCAAATTTCATAACCGGCTTAATCTTCAGCACATCTGCTGCCACCGCAGCAACAGAACTGATCCGTCCACCCTTTTTCAGATATGTCAGCGTGCTGAGTCCCACATAAATGACCATATGCTGTCTGTTTTTTTCGAGAATGTCTTTAATTTTCTGTGCACGGTATCCTTTCTCTGCAAGCTCCACGGCATCGAGAACCGAACGGTGCATCGGCGTAGACACGCGTCCATTATCTACAACAAATACTCTTCCGGCATACGGCTCCTCCTGTGCCATTGCCTGTGCCGTCATGCAGGAACCGCTCAGACCGCTGCTGATCGGAATATAGACAAGTTCTTCATATTCCTGCAGCATGGCTGACCACATATGCATCACACTCTCCGGTGACGGCTGGGATGTTGCCACATCCGCACCTTTACGAAGCATTTCATAAAATTCCTCTCTGGAAATATCCACCCCTTCACGATATAATTTTTCATCAATATAAAAAGGCATTGGCAGTACGGCAATCCCCAGCTTAGATGCTTCGTTTTCTAAGATGCCACTGTGGCTGTCTGTCATGATTCCTGTTTTTTTCATAGAATAGTCCTGTCCTTTATCGTTTTGTTTTAGTATAACACAAAGCAGGGGACAATTATACTGCTGGCGTAAACTGTAACAAATATTTCCCCAGTTCCTCCATAATCATCTGCTGGCTCTCCCGAGTGTGAATCAGTGCATAATAATTTCTTCCGTATTTTGCCTGTCTCTCCTCTTCCCGGATTCCTACGGCTCTTCCCTTTTCCGTCACACGCTTTATCTTTTCTTCTCCCTGCATGGTTTCCTCAAGATATCCTTTTTCCACAAGCAGCTGATTGATAAATGAAGCGGTCAGTTTCTTTCGATCCTTCTCTTCGCAGAGCGCATTGATCCGGTTTGTCAGTTCTGAAAGCATACAGGTGTCGGTCAGTTCCACCTCATCAAGTTTTTCCGGAGCGATATAAAACGGCAGCTTCTTTTTTCTTTCCGGAGCTGCTGTCGTGGTGTCTACTGTCATGCCGGAAAATGCCTCCGCTGTGGCGGTATCTCCACCATGCTCGTTCAAAAATGCTGTGATAACCTGTGTAAAACGCGCACCGTAACTTTCGATTTTCTGTGCACCCATTCCGTACACAGCTGCCATCGCGGTGGAATCCACAGGACATTTGGCACACATATCTTTTAATGTCTTATCGGAACAGATAATATACGGTGGCACACCTTTTTCCACGGCAAGTTCCGTCCGGCATCTGCGAAGCTGTTCAAACAATTCTTGTCCTTCCGGTGTCAGATCAGCAAGCTGCAATGCCTTTTTCTTTTCTCTTCCGGTCTGGATATAAGTTTCTTCCGCCTCATCTTCCACGACCACACAATTGCTGCATTTTTCACAGGTACACGGACTGTTGTCCCCGAAATAGGACAGGATAAACTGGCGCAGACACTCATCGGTCTCGCAGTAACGGATCATCTCATTGAGTTTCCTCTGCTCATTCGCCCGCACCATGGGATCATCGGATACCTGCCCGGATGTGGATTTGTACTGCAACAGACGTTTGTTTATCATGATATCCTGTTTTGAGAAAAATAACACACACTCCGCTTCTTCCCCGTCGCGCCCGGCACGGCCAGCTTCCTGATAATAATATTCCAGACTCTGCGGCATATTGTAATGAAGCACATAGCGCACATTGGATTTGTCGATTCCCATGCCAAATGCATTGGTTGCAACCATCACACGGATTCGGTCATACGTAAAATCATCCTGATTCTTTTTCCGTTCTTCTAAAGACAGACCTGCATGATAGCGCCCCGCCGCAATACCATATTGCAACAAAAGGGCATACACACTGTCCACATTTTTTTTCGTGGCACAGTAGATGATTCCACTCTCATCCTCATGCCTTTTCACATAATTTAAGATACTGTTGTCCGTCTCTTTTCCGCCCTTGCGGTTGACCACACGGAAGAACAGATTTGGACGGTCAAATCCTGTCACGACTGTCACCGGATTCTGCAAATGCAAACTTGCGGTGATATCCTGCTTGACGCGCTCTGTGGCGGTCGCGGTAAATGCACTGACAATTGGACGGTCTGGCAGTTTTGCTAAAAAATCAGCAATTTCAAGATAACTCGGCCGGAAATCCTGTCCCCACTGGGAAATACAGTGTGCCTCATCCACTGTCACCATGGAAATGTCGGCATAATATGCAAAGTCGAGAAAGCGCGCAGTGTTGAGCCGCTCCGGTGCCACATAAATAATTTTGTATTTTCCCTGTGCTGCATAGGCAAGCGCCGCGTATATCTGGTTTTCCGTCAGGGAACTGTTGATGTAGGCTGCATGCACACCTGCCTGATTCAATGCCTTGACCTGATCTGACATGAGCGAAATCAGTGGGGAAATCACAAGCGTAATTCCCTCAAGCATCAGCGCCGGAACCTGATAACACAGGGATTTCCCCGCGCCTGTCGGCATAATGCCAAGGACATCCTTTCCCTGCAGGATTCCGTCCATCAGTTCCTGCTGGCCCGGCCGCAGGCTGTCATATCCAAAATAATGTTTTAGTGTTTCGAGTAAATTCAATTGGTTCTCCTTGTTGTGTTTTCTTTTCTGCTGTCCAGATGATCTATCCTGTTTAGGTGCTAGGTGAACAGGAACAAATGATCATCTGTATACAGTAAAATTTAAAAATTACTTGACTGTAAAATGAAATGGGGTTATTCTTTTTATATTAAGAAATGGGTTTTTTGTCCGGTAAGCTATTATAGCTGAAGGGGTTGCCCGTTTCTTTTTTTATATCTATTATATCATACAAATACATTTTCCCATCTGCAGCATGTCGTATCAACATGGATGCATGAAAAACATTATATCTTTCAACCTCTCCCAGTTCTCCATATACCGGTAACGCAAATCTTGAATCATAACGGTACCAGCCATATTTTGCATCTCTCTTATGCTTATTTGATGTGTTCTCTCTAAAATGCTTTCCGGAAGCAACCATTAATAATTCCTGTATTCCCTGCGACGCATTCGCTTTTGCCTTGGCATTTGCTCCGCGTAAGCTTTCTGTATACTCAGATCCTGTATATTCATCCGGCAGATCTTTACCAATATAAATGCTATCACAGGTTTCTACAATTGAATAAACCTTTCCAATACACGCTTTCAAATATTCTTTTACATCATCCCAGTTTACACTTCTTTTACCTTTAAAACGAATATCATTTATCACAACAATTTTGTTTCCATCTGCATCTTTTACAACAGAAATATTGCGTTTTGTCCCCTCACTCATGCATGTTTCCTTTATTTTTCTGCAGCTCATCGTAATAGGCCTTATACCGGTACGCTGTCCTGCGGCTGATTTCCCCCTGTGCAACGATTTCCATAATTGTCATCCCGCCCTCGTATTTTACAGCAAAATCCCGGTAAGAAGTCATCCATGCTTCGTCATGCTTTTTCCTCCCGCCGGTATTGCGGTTTTTATATACTTCGAGTTC
>ERZ1034873.96-NODE-96-length-53995-cov-259.961049_pt1 | contig 53995 bp, 120 predicted proteins | sample MGYA00520689_ERZ1034873 | MGnify/ENA primary metagenome ERZ1034873 (study PRJEB33766, sample SAMN09781722) | gut metagenome | biome: gut microbiome | host: Homo sapiens | place: Madagascar | study: EMG produced TPA metagenomics assembly of the PRJNA485056 data...
ATATTATTTATATTATATTATTAATAATTATTTTCTAGTTAAATTTAATTTTATAATAATATAAAGTAAATATCCAGTTGGCGAGTGTTACTACCCAACTAGATTAATAATGAACTATAGCGAATATTTTTACATTATCTCCGTAATTACATTATAACAAATTAACATGTCATTATTGAGATATATTTCACCACACGGAATTTTAAGTTCATCTTCACTGCAGAACTTTATCCCCATGTGTTTTGCATAATAATCAAGTCTTGAAAAAGTGTCGGTAGGATCAATAAGTTTATCGCCAACCTTAACAACATTCGTACCTGATTCAATCCATGATTTTACACCGATCTTTTTGATAAGTTTCTTTGCATCTTTGAGTTCCATAATTAATACCTCTTTGATAATATAATTATATCATATAAAAGTAGAAATGTCAACTAATTTCACGCAAATATACTAAAAATATTTTTCCTATCATTTAACATTTATTTTGTTATATATAAAGAATATATGTTATAATCAATCCTGGCTTACAAAATAGCCCTTATTTTGCGTATCTTTGATTCACTCGATAAATATATCGACCAATGTCATATCGCTCAATTTAAAGGCATTTTAAGCGATTGTAATTAAAGAGTGGGAGATTAAGATAATTAGCTTGATTGATAGATTGATTTAAAACCTTCCTACGTTGACAGAATGGGCTCAAATTTCAACGAGAATGTTTGAGTGGTATAAGTTATCGATTGAGGTATATCGTTTAAATTTGACGTGTTACAACGCAAAATAAAAGAAACGCCCGATTAAGAGCGTTTCCTGTTTTTAATTATTAGTTATACCATGTGATAACAAATTCTGTTACGAATCAATGTAAGTCATCATTCCTTAAATAATAATCAATCGTATGAATCGACTGGATTATTATTTATTTAATCAAATCTTTGGCGCAAAAAATTACTAAACATGTAAGAAGAATTAGTGTAATAATGCAAATTCCAAATATCATTAATTTAGAATGTCTATTTGCAAATCTATTATTGTTCCATTCTTCAAAATCATCACCTAAATCTTCTCTTAAAGAATCACCTGGCGGTGCTATCTCTATACATAAAATAATCAACGCCGTAATCAATAACACTATAATCGTAGGTTTTAAATAACTCAAAAGTTGTGATTTTAGTATATTTATAAATATTCTCATTTTAAATTTTCGCCATTTTCTCTTTCTTCTAATCTCTTGGTAATTTCGACTTGCTTTTTATAAAACTCTTCCAAAATCTTTTTTAAATCAATACAATTAAAATCAATACAACACGCATCATCTATCGTTTTACGATTAGCACGCACACCGCATTTAAACTTATTCTTCATAGTTTAACTTCCTTGGCAACTTTGATTTCAGCTACTTCGCGTTGTTTTGGATCGAGGGAGGATTTTATTCGCTCCATCGCATCGTCTTCATTATTAGCTTCAATTTCAATATATTTTGGAATGTTTACTTCAACAATATATTTCATTTCTTACCCTCAATAAACGACATAATCTTTTCCGTGGTATAAGCTGTGATTATATTTGCTTTGGTATCGAAATTAGTATCGATAGGCTCTTTTGTGATAATATAATCATCTTCGCCGACACATTCTTTCGGATCGTTTACTCTTTCTCCGACGTTCTCAAAGAGCTTGTAAACGTTCAGATATTGAGTAAGATTAATATATTTCTTCACCCAAGAATTATCTTCGGTGAACGAGCAACGGGCGTTGGAATTAACGTTTTGATTAAGCCAAATCATCTCTCTGGTTTGTAAATCAATCGCAAACAAAGCGCAAAACGTTGAATCTGACGTGATGTTGAAAGCCGTCTGGACTGTTTTAGGCTCATAAACTTCACCGCTGTTGAACTTGTCGCGAAGCATATAACCAGCTCTGCAGAACACGTCTTTAAATTTTACGCCAGAATATACGTTGTTAAAGAAAATCATATAGCGCGACGTGGAATAAGTTTTAAGAACATTATCAATATCAATATCGAAATACTCACTGCTGCCGTTATAACCAGATGTTTGATCACCAGAGAAATTTACGGCATTTAAATCCCAATTTGTCTGATAACGATAATTTCTGATACTGCTCCACTCACTCCAATTGAATTCTCTGATATTGTTAAAATCTTTGTCTACAAGCCAGCAAGACAAATCAATATCACCTACCTTTTCCCAATAAGTGAAAGCACGGACGATTGCACCGTTGGGAATTGTCATATGCGAGCCAGTCGGTAAACAACCAACACCACCGTTGGAGGTAGCCATATCAAGTGGCATAGCGATATCTTTCATTCCTTCTTCAATATAAACTTTACCCGCTTTTTTCTTGCTCATCAGCTCATAAAAAGCTTTAGTGAAATAATCTTTAAGATATTTCACTTCGAGTTCGTCAAGATGTGATTTGCTTCTTTCGATTTCATAACCAGTTTCTCTGTGGGTTTTCTTCATATTGAATTTGTTAAAAGAAAAACTACGTGCTTCATCTGGCTTACGATTATAATCACTATAATGCTGAATAAGCTGCATCAAGATAATCGGGTTGAGATCTTCTTTGAGTAAACCAAGAACTCTTTCAATCTCCGAAAGCTCTTTTGTTCTCGACACGATATAATCAAGATGACGAAGAACCGCGCTTGTTCCTTTCCGATGTTTTAAAATCGAAGCGGCACCGTAAGTATTCTCGCCTTCCATAAACCATTCAAATTCCGACATTCCAGAAAATACTTTCGGACTATAAATGAAGAAAAGTCTATCGTCTTTGTAATGAAGATGATAAAGAATTCCTTTCCAGATAGCTCGCTTCTCAGCACAAACTGCGAATTGATATTCGGAAATAAAGCCGAAATTATTATAACTGTTCGTAATCAAAATTTTCAAAACATTGATCAAAAACTTTCTGTCTTGGTTTTTAAGATTGAGCTTTTTGACATTATTGTTGTGATAAACTTTATAATTAAGCTCTTCAACGATTTTGGGGAAATGGCTCAATTCAAGCGGCGCGGAAGATTTTTCTGCATATCTCAAATTTCTCGTTTCAAGCAAAACTTTGATTGCCGTATTCGACGATGCAAATTTAAATGTAAACATATCGTATTCGCGAATAGCTTCGACAAGCACAGAGAACTGATATTCGCTCATAGGTCTTGTTTGATCACATAAACCCTGCAACAAACTTTCGAGTTCTTTCTCAGCGTCTTTTTCGTTTAAGATTTTTACGTTCTTCGTCGTAAAAGATTTGAGAAGCGCAATTCTCTCAACGGGACTTTCGCAAACCGAATGCTGTTCTTCGGAAAAATCACCAAGCCCATAAGTTTTATAATAAGACCAAAGCTGGTCAAACAAACGTTCTTCTGGGCAAAGTTTTTTAACGCTTTCGGGAAACCCTCTATAAAATGGCTCGGTCGGCTTAGCGATATAGTGGATTTGTTCCGCTACGTAATTAAGTACTGGTTTCGACATAAGTTCTGTGCCAGAAACAACGTTATAGCCATATTTAGCCATAAGAGCCGTGCAAAGCAAAGATTCGAGTTCTTCGTCTTTCTCTTCTGCACCGTCATTCACAAGAATGTTTTTGTCAAACAGATATTTTTTAAAAGTTTCTTTCATCGTAAAAAGTCTCCTTTCGTTTTTGCTGATTATATTATAGCATATTCTTTTTATAATGTCAACTAATTTTATGCTGAAAATAAAAAAGAATCGAGATTTTCGTAATTGTCGCGCTATATTTTCTTTTATATGCAAAGTTGATATTAAAGTAAGCTCGACTAGCTGAAAATCTCAATTCAAAATAAAAAATAATTATGTCGCGGAGCTATTCAATATTTCAAGTATTTGTTAAAAAGTAAGTTCCGCTAGCTGCGACTTTATTAGGACTTAATTATAGCACTGACACAAATTAACAATTTGGAGCTATGAGCAAAGTAAGCACTATTAGCTGTCCGTATTTTTTGTCGCGATTTTTGACTTTGTTAGAATTACCCAAGATAAACCACGTGGAGGTCAAGTCATTATTATCTCTTGAGTGGGAATTAAACTTCCCACAATGTGGACTGTCATTTAGACTTCTTGTTTCAACGATTAACAAATCTCCACAAGCGTAACTTCGAGATGTCCCATCTCTACTATGTATATCGGATGCTTGGCTTTCGCATCCTACATTATATTATACAGAACTACTTATCAGATAATTCAAGTTTACATAAAAGTTTTTTAATATTTTTGTAATATTTTTGTTCTAGTCTGATTCTTTCTGTATCAAATTCTTTTTGTAAATCCGTTCTATCATCCTTATAGTCAAATCTAGCTAAGAAGTTGTCAAAATTTTCAAGTCTAGCTTTACCAGAGCTAATGGCTTTTAACTGCTTTTTTAGATCTTCCACTTCTTTATTAACAATTTTTTCCTGCTCTTCTATATTGTAGCTAAAGAAAGTCATTTCGTACAGTATAGAGCAAGCAACCTTATATTTACCGTAAGCATAAATACAGGCATTACTTACAGAGTAGCCGAGAGTTTTAGTTACCTCATTAAATTCATAAGCATAACCGTCAATCTTATTTTTAGTTAGATCCTTACGATGTACAACAAACGAATCAAAATAAGTACTGTCTAAAGTAGGTAAGCTAAAAATGATACATGAATCATCTTCAACAGCTTCTTTTGATAAGATATTATCAAAAAACTTATTTAGAGCTTCCTTGCTCTCCTTAGTTATTTTTTCATTGCAATAATTCAAATAACTATCTATTAATTCTTCTCTATCAATAGATTTTAAAAATTCTTGTACTGTCATTTTCTTTTTCCTTTAAACTGCCCGGTATGCTTATCTCTGGAAGTATGTTTCTGAATCTCTGCAATCCATCTATCACCAGAAGGCTTAACAGAAGAAATAGATTTAGGAACGGTATTACCAAAATATGTAGATTTAATCCAAATACCGTTAGCAATCTCTACATCCACATCAAAATAATTAGAACCGCGAGCTGTAAGTCCTTTTCCAGAAACAAAGAAATTCATATCTAAATACCTCTTCTTGATTTTCTATATTAATAGTATAGCACAATTAGAGATATTTGTCAACTAAAATTTCATTCTCTGGTAACTTCTTCCACGTATTCTTTTTCACCGCAAAGCTCTTCTGCTTTTGCACAAGCATCTGTGTCATCTTTTGCTTTAATAGAAACGTTTTTAAATTTACCTTTTTCTTCGTCATAAATAACTGCAATATATTTCTTCACTTAATAACCTCTGCTCTTAAAAACTCATCTTTTTTGCAAATATACTTAACCTTAATGTCGTTACTAATAATAACACCTGTAATTTTATGTAGTTTAATATACAATAATCTTTGAATTGCTTCAAGAATCTCTATATTTCTTTTACATTTATTTAGTGCTCTATATGTTTCTTCAACATCTTCTTCCTTACATCCAGCTAATGATACATACTGAATGTAAAGATCTGATGCTTTTTGTATTAATTCTCTATCTGTCATTTAGATATTCCTTTCATGCTCAGCAACCTTGTTTTTAAGTAATTCTTTAAGTTGCTCTTCTGTCATTTCTTCTGGTAATTCCTTTAGCTCTAACTGAATTGTGTTAAGCTTCTTTCCCTTTCCTAGAGTATATTGAACCACAGCAATAGCCGCATTATTATTTGTTTTAGTTAAATTATAATTGTCAATGTGTACTTCTTTATTTGTTTTAATAAGTACAGGACCAGTATATTGTGGTACATAAATACCAGTATCATAATCTTCATAAGGACTTTCTTCTGGTAAATATGGTTCATCATAAGAATAATCTTCATAAGGATCTTTCATAACTTCTAAAACAAGCTTGTTATTAAACGGATAAATATTAGAAACACCATAAATATCTGAGATAATATCTTCAAATACTACTTTCTCGTCTGTAATATTAATACCATCCTCTGCAACAACTTTAATTTCAATTTCCTGCTCGTCATTATTAGGATCGATAAGCACCGGCACCATAGTTTTTAATCTTAAATTAAATTTATACATTTATTCACCTTTTTATGTATATTTATTCACTTTTTACTAGTTAATTTTCTATTATTTTATGAACCTCTAGTCTCAATCCAATCTGGTTTGTGTATAATTTCCTATTTGTAGTGATTTGGATAAAATAATAGCGACAAAAATTACAGTAAATATTTTCATTTACTTTCTTTAGAGTTATCTTTTTTTGATGATTCTTTGTTATCGTGTGTATCTTTTTCATACAGTTTAGTGTAAGCAATATAGATAACAGTACTTGTGATTATTCCAAGTAGAGAACATGCAGCACCAACAAACATATATAACATATTAATTATTTCCTCCTTTGCCATTTATGATGATAGTTCCAAACAAAGTCTACAAATTCATTCCATCTGTATTCTAGTTGATCCCATACATCAATTTTAGCTTCTTGACCATATTTAGGATTGATGTGTTTGAGAGCAAAACCACTCCAATCAAAATCATTCTCGAAAGTTACATCAATAGCATAACTATTATCTCTGCAACCACACCAAGGTTTAAGTAAAACTCTTTTCTTACTGTTTATAGTGATAATAAGTTCATACTCTGCACGAGACCAATACTGGGACATGCACTTGGTTCTAAGTTCTTTTTCAAACTCTTCCTTTGTAGGAAAATCCTTTTTAAGTTTTTTGATTGTATCTTCTTTGTACCTAAGAACATTATACTTTTCAATCTTTTGTTTGTTACAATCGAAATTGGTTACTAACCATTTGAAATCTGGATTATTTTTTATCATTCAACATTTTCTCCCATCTTATATACCAAACTTGCTACCGTCAAAACTCCAACACCCTTTGGAACAGGGCTGATAAATGAGCATTTCGGTGCAACCGATTCAAAATCAACATCTCCACAAAGCTTTCCGTTTTCATCATGATTGATTCCTACATCAACTACAATGGGTTTATTCTCGCCGATATAATCTTCTGTAAGGAATTTTGCTTTCCCGACCGCGCTTACAATCAAATCTGCATTTTTCGTATAAAGCGACAAGTCTTTCGTGTGTGAGTGGCAAATAGTTACAGTACAATTATATTTCAAAAGTAGATCTGCCATAGGTTTGCCAACGATTTTAGAACGACCGATAACAACCGCGTTCATTCCATCGAGTTTATCAAGCCCTACATAATAATCAAGCATTTTGATAATTCCGAGTGGAGTTGCCGGGGTTTTAAACTCTGTCGATAAATCTCCGTCGAAAGCATCGATGTCAGAACTTGAAAGTGATTTCATAACCGCTTCAAATTTGCGCTCGTGCGGTTTAAGGTGTTTTGGGATTGGCTGCTGAATAATGATATAAGGATTATAAAATTTATTCCAATTCAAAACTACAATATCTGAAAAATACTTTTCGATTTCTTCTACTGTCGCATTTGATATATCATAAACAATGCAAGGAACGCCAAGTTCTTCGCATTTCTTTCTCTTGTTATTTACATATACTTTACTTGCTGGATCTGCTTGATTTGAAAAGATATAAAGGCAAGAACCCTTTTTCGCCTTAAAATCTTTCAGCATATTATCTGCAACTTCTTTTCCATACATTATAACTGGTTCTGACATTTATTTGTCTCCTAAAACCTTATCTAATACTTTCCAGTATTCAACGTCTTTGACTTCTTCTGGAAATTCATCTCTGAAATATTGACAACCATCTCTTGCTTCTTCATCATTTATACCATCACAAACAAGGGATGTGCACCCTCTACAGTGTCTGCCACAAAAATCATTATATTTATCAATCTTCATTTTCTTTCTCTTTTATAAATAATATTTGGCACGTAAGCCCACGCTAAGATAGTATCAGTTATTGGTTCTAACATTCCTTCCCATCTAAATTCGTCGTTTTTATAAACAGCTGTTTTAAAATAGCACCTGTCTCCGCTCTTTATATATTCGTTAACGTATAAAACGATAATTTGTGAATTATTTTCTGGAATGAATCTTTCTGGATCAACCCAATGTATTAAGGTGCTATCAATCTTCATCTTCTTCATACTCTTCGCAAAGTGGTTGACATCCTTCGTAATCACAAAGACAATACCAATTAGGATCTTCCCAACAATATTCGTCATAGTATTTTTTACAAGGTTTATAGTTTACTTCGTTGTTATCTGCTAAATATTTATCCATTTTATTTCTCCACATCCCACCAAAAGCCTTCGTAAATACAGATTTTAGGAATTTCTGTTGCAACTGTAATATCAAGAGAATATGAGTTTTCAGAATATTTTTTCAGCCTACTGTTAATAATTGCTATTACAACCTTATCACCGAAATAATTATTCAGATAAGTAATATAATCTTCATAAATAGAAAATTCTCGGATTATTCCTTTATGAAATTCTCTAATAATACTACCTTTATTTCGATCAAATAATTCTTTTATCGTCATAATCTTCTCCTAATCTTCCACAGAGTAAAGCATCGGCATTATACAATTTACCGTCTACAATAAATCTTTCAATCTGTTTCCTATTATAATATCCATCATTAGGTTCTGCAAGAAGTCTACGACATCTGTGCGGCATACGTATCATATCTTTCGAAACTTCTTCCAAAAGATCCATAAAATCTTCATCCGTATAAATCCCGCTATTATAACGTTTTACATCTATATTTTTGTTATAATCATTGTTGTCAATTTCTGCAAGCCAGATTTCTTCAATATCTTTAAGATTGAATTTTTTGCCTTCTACAGTTTCGATTACTACCATAATATTTACCTCTCTTTTTGATTTACGGTTATATTATAATATATTTTTAAAGAAATGTCAACTAATTTTAGGTGTGTTTGTTAGATTTTTTTCTACTATATTGAATCTTTTTTCTATTTGTTTTTTCTGTTTATTTTGCATGTATATTTTAGCATTTAAACTATCTTTTGCTTTTTTACTCATCTTTTTTGATGTATATAATTCGATATTATTTTTATAAAAAAGAAATATTAAAATTTTTACCCATATATTCTTTGGAATTAATTTTAACATATTAATAAAAAGATTTAGTGTAATTATAATCCCTGTTGCTATTGATAGCCACATTGGTAATATTATATTTACAGACATTGTAACAATTACCTCACTTGATTTTTTATACCCTTATTATACAATAAAAAAAAGAAAGTTAACCAATTTTACACTCTCCATTTCATTTTGTCGTAAATTTTAAAATCTTCTTCGGCATATTTATGTTCTTTTAACAGTTCTTCTCTCGTCCAACCGATACCAAGGAAATAACAAATATTCCTATAAATAATATCGTCTTTAGTCGCTTGTGTTTGTTTCATCTCATATCTCTTTCCGTCGGTAATTGTTTGATTGAGAGCATCGAGGTTAGCAAGCATCTTTTCTCTCTTTTCACTTCTACCTTGATCTTTATAATCACAGACTGCATCGATAAATTCATCCTGCCATTCTTTATTTGCGGTTACAACAACTCCCCAATCAAGTTTTACGCCACAATGAGGGCAATAGTTGAATTCATCATCTGCCAATCTAAAAGAATAACCACATTCTCGGCAGCGATATAAAATTTCGTAACCGCCAGCTGCGATTGAATCTGGATACGGTTTACTTACTTTCGTTCTGCTCATCTTATTTTGCTCCATTTGAAGTCGTTCCAGTCGAAGTGCAAGTGACTTTAAGCCCGTATTGACACCACTGACAGGGCGAATCTCCGACATAAACTTCGCCTGTTTTCAGTCTCAAATTAAAAGAACAGGTTTCGCATGGATTTGTCGGTTTATTACAATCGATATAAGAAGGTTGCTGTTTAAAGGTTTCTAGCAGTTTTTTATATTCAGAAGTTTTCCAAACCATATTGTCTTTTATTGGATCTGGCGCTGTTCCATTTGTATTATTTTCCGGAGATATAAAAACGCCTTGTGCATACTCTTTGCCTACATCACTATGAACAATTTCATCTCCACAACAAGGGCATTTAATTGTACTATAAGTAACGCCCTTCTTTAAATCATTGAGTTCATAAGAAAACTCGCATCCGCAAGTGGGACAAACTGCATTAAATTCTTTTTTGCCTTCTTTAATTATTTTTATCATTTTCTAACTCCTTCATGAATTTTTCTCTGTAAAAATTACAACGGGATTTATATCCCCCACAAGTACAAGTTTCTCTTTCTTTGGTGCCTAAGCATCTTGGAACTTCTTCAGTGACATATCTAATATCTTCATTGTGTCTTCCATAATAGCAGCCTTTTTCATACTCAGTGAGATAACGCATTTCTTTGGTTACTTCATAACAATCGCAAGTCGGTTCATCAATTACTAGAGTAACTATATGATCACTATCAGCAGTTACAACTTCAAAGTCACCAAATAAATCTCTTAGATGTTGAGCTGTATACAAATCTCCGCTAAGTCTAAATACAGATCTATCTGTAAATGGTTTTAAAAATTCTTTTACTTTCATAGTTTTTAATCTGCCCCTTTATTTAGTAGATTTTCAAGGTCTGAAATAACATCATTCAATACCTCTATTTCAAATCTACTATATTCTTCTGGATTTTCTTTGTTGTCGATATATGTAATTCTGTCCGTATATTTATTGATTAATTCTTTTACATCTTTTTTGTAATAGCCATTTTGTTGTCCTCTGAATTATTTCTTTAAATATTCCTTTCTAGCTGCCCGTTTGTAAGAGTACTCGTCCATTTCTTTAATTTTTTAAGTTCTTTTTGATTCATATTAACTACTCTTCCTTGATTTCTTATATTCTAATTATACACCAAACGAAAAAGAAAGTCAACTAATTTCGTCAACTTTCTCAAAATTTCTTATTTAATTTTTTATCGTATATCCCAGCCAGTATGATTATTTATACAACCTTCTAATTCTCTCCAAATCTGAGGTGAAATATTTTTAATAAGATTATTATGTGAAATTATTTTCCAAACGATAAGGGTATCTTCGTAAGTAAACCCTTCTCCGAAAGAGTTATTAAACCAATTAACTAACGTTTCATTTGTATCTTTTGGAAAGGTAAATTTTAATGGTTCTCCCTCTTCTGTTTTTATTCTTTTACCACAGAAAACATCGGCTATTTTTGTAAGCTCTTCATCAAATCTATCATAGCTCGCGCTACCTGCGTATGTATAATCCATTCCCATATTTTTTTAATTCCTTTAGTCAATTACCTCAATAACTTCATCACCTATAAAGATTAGATTATCGTACTCTTTGGTAAACTTTACTTTAACGCCACCCTTTTTAGGTTTATAATCGGAGAATAAAAAACACAGATTGTTTGGACATATTATTTTGTTTACACTTTGTTTGTATGTCCATTCAATAATGGTATTTCTTACTAAAAGATACCACTCTTCTTTTGTGCCACTATATCCGCCAAGTCCCTGGAAAGGAATTTTTATATTTATAAATCCTGTCGGCTTTGGAATCCAGCCCATAATCACTTCTCCTTTAATAAATCTATAAATTTATTTTTCCTCCAATAATTCTGGGTTATCAAAAGTATTTCCTACTACACTACATTCCATAACTCCGTTGTAAACCAAATCACCCATTTCAACGGTTTCTCTGTTTGTTACAAAAAATGCGCCGTCCTCAAATTCAATCACACCACGATTTACAATAATGGTTTCTCTATAGTAATCGCTTGCTGGACAATCTTCATACTCTACAATGTCATGTTCGAAAATCTTATTTTTGTTTTTATCAATAAGACCAGTAAACTCGCACATTGTTTTGGGATCTACTTGATAGTCTTTAGTTGTACTATATTTTGTTTTTCTACCATCTTCATCTTCATATTCATGTTCGGTAAATACTTTAATATAGTTTTTGTAAATTGGTAAGCCGCAAACCCATTCGCCGTTATCTACTCTTTTTGCCTTATACAAAATATCTTTACTCATTCTTCCGATAACTCCATAGAATCTAACGATGAATAATCTTTCGTAACAATTACTTGATAATCGTCTATATAATCTTTGTCTGATTGGAAAACTGCTACTAAAACTCTTCCACTTGCAGCCATTGAATATCCGCAATTACTTTTTTTATAATGCTCAATTGTTTCTCTGATTAATTCTCTGATTTCTTTGTCAGATTTATCTAAACCGTCTTTAAAGCTATAGAACTTTTCCGGGTACACTTCGTCTGGTGTTTTGGGTTTAACATCTTCTTCAGCATCACCCTTAAATCTTACTTGATAGCTTTTGTGTGCATGACAACAAGGACACTCACCAATCTCTTCATTACATAAATCTAATTCATAAACACAGCCACAAAACTGGCATTTAAACTGCTGGATATCTTGTAACTTACACGCACCATTTTTAATAATTCTCATATTTAATCTTCCTCTTCTCTACACCAAGCACCTACAACATAATAGGTTTGTGGATTTCCATCAAAATCAAATCCTTTGATTGAATTGTTTACTACCTCTTTGCCATCGCAGTGCATTTGCCATGAACATTTAGAAAGCGCATCGGACCGATTATCAATCAAATCAGTTCTAGAATAAAAACCGTCATCATATTGTCTAATATAGCCTTTAATATATCTGATAATATCAAATTTCTTTTTCATTTCAGTTCCTTTAAAATCTTTTCTTCTTCTTCATTCACGGCTTCAAGTAATACTGCACTTCCGTTACCACAAACCCACGAATATGAAATTGCTCTTTTATACAGTCTTTCAGCGTATTCTTTAACTGCTTCCTGTGCATAAAGTTTAACGTAATTTGCAACTGGTTTTGAATACCAACCGCCGAAACCGTTGTTTAACGAACCGATTGTCGCTAAAGCTTCAATTTTTGCTTGATCTAAAATGTCTGATAATTCTTGTTTTAATTGTTTATCTGTTTTCATTCTTCCACCCCTATTCCAAATTGACCGACAAATTCATATTTCATCAGTCTGCTGTATAATTCCCGTCTAAATTCTTGGCTTCCAACGATTATAACTCTCGGTATATCAAAGAAATGCCATTTATCATCTCCTCTAAGGCTTATGACTTAAGTCATAAGATAAATTGATTATGTACCATTTGTGAATTTCTTGCACTAATTCTTTTACAATTATTTAATTTTGGTATTTTGAATCCTTTTGGCATACTAGAAAAATCGATCTTATTTCCATTAATATCCATAAGAAATACATAACCAGTTGACATTCTACCTTTAATAAAATACTCTTTGCCGAAATATCTTATTTTATCAAATTTTCTAAATCCACAAATCTTTTTAGTATTTAATTTTTGCTCAGACCGAATACCTTTTGTTTGTTGATAATCACCTTTTGGAATATGTTTCTTTTTATATAGATTAGATTTAATATCAAACTTATTTCCACCAGTTGCAATTACACAAGCATCTAAATAATGTTCTTTTCCAACATTAATATTTAATCTATTTTCTTTTGTTATATACCCAAATGTTTCTATTGCTTCTGGATAATGTCTTAATAATTGTTTTCTTATAGAGTTCATTTGAGTAGCATATTTTAAACTATTTTTCTTGCAACCTTTTAAATTTAATTTTATTTCACCCTTATGTAATAAACTATGACAAGTTTTACATAATGTTATAAGATTACTTTCATCATCGCTACCATTATTACTTCTAAAAACTATGTGATGTACTTCAAGTTTGCTATCTTTCCGTTTACCTTTACAACATTGACAAGTATAATTATCTCGATTCAATACCATATCTCTTGTATTTGCAAAAACATAATTCTTGCCTTTTTGATAACCCCAAGGTTTATATTTTAACTCTGGATTCTGCATTAATTGTGGATCAAATTTACCAGTTTCCAATACAAGATTTTTAATGGGTAAAATAGATTTAATAAATTCAATTTCTTTAATATGACTATGTAATTTACTTATCATAGTTGGACTAAATCTATCCTTTTTAATTGAATTTTTGCGGTTAAAGAATCTTGATTCTCTATAACGAGTTTTTCTGTTTCTTCTGTTTCTGCGATATTTAGCTCTGCGTTCCATTTTTTCAGAAATATCATTTCTAACTGCAACTTCAGAAATATATACAATTTTTCCATCCTCCGTGCTTACAGCGTTTCCAATTATACCAGAACCTGTATCTACACCAAGAGTTAAATTTTGTATGTAATTTGTAGTATCATAATTAAGTTTAATTGTAAAAGGTTGTTTTCTTTTAACATTTGCTTTTCCTTGTTTTAATAACAATCTTGCAATAGCATTAGAACAAGGCATAAGTGGTTTATTATCTTTTGAAATTACATAAACCATAAATAAGTTTCTCCTTATAAATACTCTACTCAATTGTAGGTAATGCGTACTACACTATACTATTGCCATATAGTTGTTCCGACCTCATCTCGACAATGATATAAAGGCTTTTACGTATATATCACAAGGCTTTTCTTACTCTAACCTAACTTAAATATATACAACAGAGCAATGAACTGATGCGTCATTCAAAGGTGTTATAACCTAAATATCGTAGCTATTATTTCTAATAACTTAGTCTGGTGAACCATTTAATAGAAGCGCATAACTTAAGTTATGCGAGATTCACCTTGATGGTGTGCTAACAACCATTTTTTATCTTCTTCAGAAAATGAAACACAATATTCCTTTTCAATCTGCTCTATGGATAAGTTACCCAGATAAATCACTGCTCATACTCCTTTAATAGTTTTTCAATAATTCTGAAATAACTATTACGTAAAAGATTTTCGTCAACGTATCTTTCTTTCAGTTTTTCTGCAAACTCTTTGAGATTTATAGTCGGTTCGTTTTTTGCAGTTATAATAAGAATGAATACAAAGCTCACATTTTCTCACTTTAATTGGATTCCACCCATAAATAATTGATGCCAAATGCAGTGCAGCATGAACAATCTTAAGGCAAACGCAGCTAACCAGAACAAAAAACCAACAATCCTCATAGCGGAATTATCGTTATATTCATAAAACCCGTACTCGCCACCTGGTCCAAATCCTGTAATTACTCTGATTATCTCATCTGGCTCAACTCTAATTAGAGACATAAAACTACAAAAAAGTTCCCATAACATAATTGCCAAAGTCCCGTTCTCTTTGCCCCAGTTATAAGGGAGCATACAAATAAAGAAAAACGCAATTCTTGTCAACCATTTTAAAATTGCTCTAACTACGGACATAATTTATACCTCTTTTTTGCAAATATTATTTAAAACAGTCATTGCATCTTCTTGCTGCTTTAATGTTTTACGATCTTCTTCAATAGACTCCTCTAAATCTTTAATAAATCTATCAATGGGAGTAAGTTCATAATGGACATGATCGTAGTCATCATCATAATGTGATATAAAATAGCCATTTACTTTTTCTGGAATGTCATACTCCTTAAACCCATCAAAATATATTCTTGCAAGTTTATGGGAATCTTTATAAACTAAAAGATCGTCTCTGGAATTTATTTTGATTATATAATACATATCGGATCTTCCCGGCAAGTAAAAGCTGTCAATAGACATAAGTTTACTCTTTTGATGTGCCTCATATATCTCTACTTTTTCTCTATCTTCACTAATACAATTTCCATCATCTGACTGATAAGTGATTTTTGTAATTGTAGTTTCAACTAATTTCGTCTCTTTGATTTCTTTCATTTTTCACTCTCCGAAAAGTACTTTTCAATATTATCAATAAACTTAATTTCTTCTGCTGATATTTTTACTTCAATATTATCACTTGGCAAATAATAAGGCTCTTTATCTGTAAAATGTTTTAACATGTTTTCAAATACATAGAAAGCATTAGATTCATTAGCGTAAGTAGCAAGCTTAATATTAAATCTATTTGAAGTGTAGCTATTACAGTGTATTGAATTTTTATTTCGCCATAAATCCCCTGTTTCTAATATAAGCGATCTATCTTGATTTACTACTATCATACTCTTAAAGACCTACAAGTTCTTTTTAGGATTAGCTTAATTTAATGGGTTCGAGATTATTGACGAGATCGTCAGGAAGATAAAAATCATACCACTTAGACACGTCATATTTCAATTTCGCCAAAGTCTTGTTCTCTTCGGTAATTCGATTCACTACTTCTAATCTTTCCAACCCAGAAATATCTCCGCTTTTAATCGCTTCTGAGTAAGTTGCTTTTGCACTCTCGAATTGCTTTACGCTGGTTTCAAACATTCGAATATGGATTCGTGCTCCGACAAACATACTTAGACCAAGAACAGCGGCAGCCACCGTGATATTAATTTTGCCATATGTAGTTAGATATGTTTTACCTGTTTTAACATCCTGGTCAGTAAACTCATTATCGTAGTTAATAAGTGCTATAATTAATAAAACAAGTGCTGCCATAAGAATTCCTATAATAAAACCTACTATCATTTTAAAATTTTCTCCTTTTATTTATTCTAATTTTACTTTGTTCTGCTTGTAATTTATGGTACCCCGGTTTTTCACCTGCTTCTGTGATGATATAAACATCTCTATCTACTAAAACAGTCTGATCTACAAAAACTGCGGTATCATTTTTTATGTAATTTTCTAATTCGTTAACTGATTGGAAGATATAATTAGCATCAAGCGGTCTTGCCGCGGCTTTAAGTATCTTTCGTATTAATGGTTGGGCCGGTTGCGGAACTAATATATGAATAGGTACAGACATTACTTAATCCTCACCTATTTTAATGAGAGAGTTTTGGTTTTCTCTATCTAAAGTTTTAAAATGAGGGTAGTTATAATTATACTTCCTCATCTGGTAAGATGGCAAAACTTGAAATCTCACTTAATCGGTACCAGTATATAGGATTATCCTCACAATCAGGTGAAACCATCCCAAGAAAGGTATCACTACCTGCAGTAATAATATTTACAATATGATAGAAATCGCAGGTATCGTCCAGGCTATCCTTAAACCAAACTCTAAACAAATCGGTGGGTCTTACATGTTTTTCAAACCAATCGCAGATGTTGCCACAAAATCCAACATTTCTATCAAAGAAACTTCTATTAGTTACTTCCATTTCACACCTTTTTCCATCTACCATCACAATAGTAGCACCATTTTTTTCCATCCCACAGATAAAGGTATTGAATCCAGGTATCACCATGCAGTTTATTAACAAATTCTTCCATTGAGGAAGTTACACTATCTGTACCCCAATCACCTCTATCTTTATAAGCGGCACAGAGGTCATAATTCACCTTACTATAATTCCACTGATCTTTGTTACTTTCAGCTACCTTACCAAGAGCTGATAAATCTCCAAGAGCCATCAACTTATCAATGTTATCCTTTGTTGTATAATAGTTTTTAAGCGTTTCACCAACGCCATCCAAATAACCATCGTGATGACAGTAGATATGTTCTACTTTATTATTGCCTACTTTTCTTCCAATCAAACATCTTGTACTCATTTTATTTTTTTTTACCTCACTTAACTTTCTTACACATAGTATAACATAAAACTAAAAATAAGTCAACTAAAATTAGCTGACTTAAATTTTCTATTAATTTAATTGACAAAAACTTTCACCATATACGCTGGACAATACTTCTTTTATGATTTCAGTATCACCTTTACCAACCACTATCCCAATCTCATCAATAGTGTGGAAAACACCATCTCCTTGTGGTGTCATTACCTTAACAACATCATAATCGATATAAGGACATTTTTCGACTTCTGGATGATTTACAAAGTACTCCTCATCATCCTTATTAAAAGAAATTTGCCAATCCATTCCTTTCCAAAGCAATTTATCTTCTCTCGTTCTAAGTTCGTCATCATCTATGAAATATCTCTCTTCATATAGAAGTACGGTGGAATTATGACCGACAAATCTCTCTACGAATTCTGAGAGTTTCATTAAAAAAGCCCCCACTCTGCAAATTTTTCAAAACCACCGACCTTGTTAATATAATTTCTTGCAATTTCTACAATTTCTGAATAAGGTCTACCATCAATTGTATTATCACCAATTGCACAGCAGAGTTTTACTGTTTCATTTAATTCCTGTGCCTTAAGGAAAGCATAAATGTTTACTGATACATCTGCTTTGGAGAGGTCCTTTCCAACTAGACCACCGCCTGTTGCAGAATCTGCCATATCACTTCCTAATTTCCTGTTCACAGCACCTGTATCTGTATCAGTCCCGCCTATCCATTCACCAAGAGGATTTACAATAATATTTTTAACAAGATTACCTGCAAGCTCTCCACAAAGTTTCTTAAGTTCCTCTGTTTTAGCGCAACTCTGACAAACAACCAATTTATTAGAAGCAAAATCTAAAATATATTTACCATCAGTTGGATACTTTTCATAAATCTTTCTGGCAATTTCAGATAACTTCTTTTGTTCATAAGTAAGTGGCACACCTTTAAAAATGCCATTATCACCACATCTGATTTCCTTACTCTGATTTTCTGCCAAATGTACATCTTGTGGCACAATATTAAAATTAACAGTCATGGAGCCTGCAATTCGTTTAACAATATTTACCACTTCTTCATATTCAATACAAACGGAACTTTCTGCAATGATTGTACAACTACCATGTCCAATTAAAGCCTCTACTGCAATTTTAGGATCATTTGTCTTTTTGTATGCCAGGTCTACAATTGCACCACAAACCCTGTCAGCTAATTTATCAGGGTGTGATGGATTACACTTTTCTATCATTATTTTTATATCTCCTTATAAATAAATTTTTAATTTTTCTGTGAATCACTGTTCTTCATTCATTTTTTCCTATCTACTCAATAGGCTCTATAAATATTCCTTTTTAAATTCACTATAATGGTATTTAGCTACATTACTTCCTGCTACTTTATTAATCAAATAATCAAAATCTTCTTCCGTAAATTGTTTTAGAATTTCTTTATCTTTATTATCCATGTATTTTTTCACACCGTCAGGCGCGTTGTCGTAAATTTGTTTCCAATAATTATCCATTGAAAGTTTCAACCACCATTCCATTTCTCAAAAGTTTCTTTGCCATTTTTCTTGTTACTGGGAAATAAGAAATTCCGTCTGCGGTAATGCTATAAGACGGTTTCTTTTCACCGACTACTTGAAGTCTTACGTGAAATGTATTTTTTTCTACAACTGCGTAAAAGGTTATTTCCATCCAATCAAATAAATCTCTCCAACCTTTCATAATTTTCTTATTCCACTCCAATTCGTTCGTTTATAAATTCTACAGAACTGATACCATCAAATACATTCTTAATATCAATTCTCTTTATTATTCTATCAGTTGTAATTCCGATGTGATCTGATTCCATTACCACGTCTTTTACTTTGGAATATGGAATATGCGCAAGAATAAACTTCGTAGCCTCTTCATTCTGCATCTGTGTCTTGCAGTTAATTTTAATAGAATAATGCGAACTATTCTGACGATAAGGATTTGTTCCTAAAAGATTCCAAATCAATTCTTGTCCAATGTAATCAATTATCATTTCTTTTTTCCTTTATAATTGTAATTATTATTGATATTACGTGAATTTCTTGTTTTAAAATCTTCTTTCATTACATCTGTCATTCTTTGTATTGCGTCGTAGCAATAACCTTTATCGCAATTATTTCTGCTAAAACAAATTCTCCCGTTTTCATCATACCAAGGAACTACACAAAAATCACACTTAATCATTTCTTTTTACCTCGTTACTAATATTATATAGTATTTTTAACAAAAAGTCAACTAATTTTAATAATAAAACTCAGATTTTAAATTATTTTTCAATTTTCTGATTCATTCTTATTCTCTTTAATTTCTGGCATGGTATAAGTTGAAAATGTTACGGGATAGGTGGATTCAAAACATTCTATTTTTCCACATCTATTACAAATATGTTTATATGGAGGTCCTTCTCTGAGATCTTTTAAATCTGAAGTAAATCTTAATTCTCCGCCGCAATCACATTGCATAGTTTTTATAAATGTTTGGCATGGGACATCTATTTCTCTACTCATAATTCACCTACTTAATTTTTTTGTGGATTTAACTAATTCGACAGATTCAATCTTATCTTCAATATCTTCAAGTCTTCTATATAATTCTTCGTAAGTGATACTTGTATAAATTGGTTTTACTGGCGTTACTGCTATAAGCTGTTCAGTTTTAGTTAATCTCTTATATTTACTCATCTTCTTCTCCAAGTATAATTTTACGATATTCTTTTGAAGATATTTTACCGCGCATATAATCAACCCAAGCAGATAATTTTTCTTTATCTGACATATAAGGTATGCTGACAATATTATCTTTGATTTCATTCAACGCACTTTCTGCTGAAATTTCTTGTTTGCTTGAACTTACACAGATTTCCCCAATCATGAGCATACTGTGCTGGTATCTCTGTAAAAGAAAGATAAGCTGTTCTTTTGATAACCCTTCATATTTATTCATAATCCACCACATACAGCTCAACGCCGTTATCGTTGATTTTTTTATATTTTACCGCCTCTTTAAGCTTTCTTGGAATAATATAGCAACATCCAAAACTTGATTCATCATTTGGTAAATCCATATAATCAACAAAATTTACTTTATGTTCTTTGAAAACTTGTCTACACTCTTTTAAAAATATCTTATATTTTCGACGAATTTCTTTTTCTTCTTTCTTTAATAAGTCGATTCCCCAATTAAGTCCCATACATTTTTCATCATAAACACAAATATCGTATCTTGGTCTTACATTATCGCCTTTGTCTACAATGAAGGCATCTTCGGGGTAAAACGGCATAACTTCGTCTTTCATAAAATGAAGAAGTTTTACTCGACAAATCTCTTTTGCTGAATTTTCTGCCATAAACTCTTTACGCCATTTATTATATTGATTGATAGCACTTCTTTTTGTATGCAATTCAAGGTTGTAATCCCAACCATAGTAATCTCTACAAAATGCCATTTCTGATTCTTTTATAATGAAATCTATAATTCTGCAAATAGTATAAACACCGCCAATATCAATTGCTTCCTCGTAGGTAAATTCAGTATCTTCTTCTGTAAAAATTCTTAATGTGCTTTCATCTCGATATTTTGCACGAGAATATCTGAATTTATCTACCACATCCCAATATTGTCCCCAAAAGCGGAAGTTAAAATCAATATAAGTCTTCTCCACAGATTTTTTCACACACTCTACACCGAACATCCATCCTGGGTTTTGCTCAATTCTAAATCTAATATAGAAATAATCTTTTGAACAATTACTATCTTCCATAAAGAAATCAACTTTTGGAACACCATATCTATCTTTATATCCAGCACAAAACTCGTTATTTACTTGGCGGATTAAATTCTCCCATGTTTTTTGCAGTGTGATATTTAAACCTTTCTTACTTTCTACTTCTTTCAAAATATCCTGATTAATAAGACTCATCATATCCAAATCTATTCTCCATTTCCTGTCTTGTATACTCTGCCAAATTCTTCCAATATTCTTTATCAGTACAGCACATAAGTGTGAAAGGATCTTTATTCAATCCATATTTCTTGTACATCTTATTATAGATGTCAATTACACCTTGTTCTGATTTAGTTGGTTCGGAATTTCCTGGCAATCCCATCATCCATACTTCAAGTTCTGTTAAAATATCTACTGCTACCTGTTGTTTAGTTTCTGTGATTTTAAATTTCTTCATTATGGTAATCCTCTAAGACTTGCTCTAACGCTCTTTTCTTCGTCTCCAAAATAAACGTATTTCTTTGGTTTTTATCAGGATCTTCTACAAAAAGAGTATTAATCAGACTGTCATAATATCCAATTTTAAATTTAATTAAGCTTTCAAGTTTGCTCATAATTTACCTCCAAATTAAACTTGTTTTTATCGCCATTTCTTTGATTTTATACTCATATTATAACTGAAAACAAAGAAAAGGTCAACTAATTTTGCTGACTTTTTCTAAAATTATTTTTCAAAAATATTTCCATCATACGGATACATTTCGAAACAACCATCTACTACTGAATCATAATCGATCATTTCTTTGAATACGCGTGTCGCTAAATCTTCATTTTCGTATTTACCAAGGAAAATTTTGTCTATAATTTCTCCCCTATATCTATTACCGTATATCGTTGCATTTTCAAGATCTACGAAATAATCTGCTATTTCATACTTATGTAATCCATCTTGCGAAATAATTTTCATTTTTAGTCAACCTCCAAAGACTTACAAGCTATACATCTTTTGTTATCGGTGAGTTTGCATTTAAACAAAGAACAAGTATACCAATCGTTATAGCTTTGATAACCAACCTCTTCACTATGATATCTTCTGAACTGACATTCGTTACAATTATTCTTTGGTACATCTATTATCAATCTAATTTTTACTGTTTCCATATATATAATTCCTTCAATATTTATCTTATGTCGATTATTTTAAACAATTTCTGTCTTTTTGTCAATAATAATAAACATTACGCAACCAAATAATAAAACGTGCTTTTATTATACCTTTTCGTAATAATCAGACTTACTCCGACAACACTCATAACAAGGTACAAAACCTGCTATTCTTGTAACGTACTTGCAGCCTTCGCATGGCGTTCCAATTGATTGCTTGATTAAACAATCATCTCTGTACTCAGAAAACCATTGCCAAACTTCTGTTGCTGGTAGATTATGTTCATCAGCATAGTCATCTATTTCGGAATTAGTTTTAAAAGTTTGTGCTTCCAATAATTTGATAAATTCCTCTTTCCAATTCATAATCTTTCTTCCTTATAATATGGACATCTCGCTTCTGTCTCCGATGAGTTTTGGCAGCAATGATAACTGGTGCATCCGTCGCAAACATAATCGTATTCTTTGTCTGCGCAAGTATCTGGATTAAGATGATTGTAATAGCATGTTTTACAAGGGTTATTTGGATTTAATATTCTTATCATAATTATGTCCTCTCGATGAAATTATTTCTCTACTTCAATTTCTGGTAATTCTGCCCAATAATCTACGTTATAACACATTCCATTATCATCTGACCAATCAGTACCATCCCAAGAAACCACCGCGTACGTTTGCCCGTAATAGTCATATCCCAAAATATACCAATTACCATCTGGCAATTCTTTCTTTGCATCGTGCCAAACTATTTTCTGATAACCGAGTTTAGTCAGATTCTTCGCGGTTTCTTCGCAATCAACTTCTGCTTCACGTTTGGCAGGTTTAGAATCCATACAATTTTCAAAGTCATTTATATGATGACATGGCTGAGGTGGAGTACCAAATACTTTCTCAGCATAATGACACAAGCCATTCCCATAATGATTACAAATATAATCAGAATAAAATTTACATTTCCTCATAATACTCCTCATCTGCACCATCTGCTACAGTATAGTGTTCTGTTTTAGTGTAAAAATATATTGCATCTTTACCTATATAGTTTAGTACTATTTCTGTGCGGGTATGATTTTTTCGGTCAGTTACCATTTGAGGAATCTCGCTTAACTTCTCAAAAGGAATTTCTTTTCCATTAAAATAAAATTTTATATTTTTCATTTACTGTTATCCTGTAATCCTTTGTTTTTTAAATAACTTTTAAACCACTCATTGATTTTTGATTTATATTCGAGGAAAATCCCTTGCCTCAAATTTTGCTCTAAACACATTTTATAAAAAATAAAAATCATTCCGTCTTTAATAATATCTAATTCTTCTATACATTTGCACGGCAACTCAACAAGTGTTCCGTTCTCGATTTTAGATTGATATTCTTTTAACTGTTTTCGTAATTTAAGAATTTCAACTCTCATTTCGTGTTTACTCATTTTTAAGTGGACTTGTTTAGGCTCTAACAATCTATCTTCTTCCCAACCATAACGAAGCCTATTTTGTAGCGTGCCAATAGGCATTCCCGTTTCTTTCGCCCACTCGGTAACCGTTTGTGTTTTTCCGTGTATAGTAATTAACTTATTAGAACGCCTATTATAAGATTGCTCTTTTGATGTTACCCACCTGCAATTATCAGGAGAATAGCCTTTGTTGTTGTCAATTCTATCAATCGTCAATCCTTTTTCATATCCGTTATTTACTGCCCACTCTCTAAAATTCTTTTGACCGTCTTTTCCAAGCCATTCTTCACAAACACTAATCCCCCTTTCTCCATACAAGTAAAAATATTTATAATTTGGATTTAAGCACCTACGCCTAATATCACACAAAACAATACAAAGTTTTTGTTTTGTTTCTTTTGTTATATCTCTATCGGTCAATCTTTTATAGTCTTTCATACTTCTCTCCAACCATTTTAACTTTTATCCTTTACCATCTATCCTTACTTTTCAAATATTCCTCATAATTAAACGGAACATTTTCAACTCTTAATTCTGGTTTAATATATTCCTTGCGCGATCTATTCTCTAACTCTTCGACTTTCTTTTCTAATTTTTTAATCTGTCTTTCTTGTTTTACTTCATCTTCTACCGATGTCTGTCTCTCAACCATGTACATAAAAGAGCCTATAACACAAAAAACTGATCCCCAGGTGTTTGAATTACAGGTTAAACCAATAACAATAAACGTCAGACCAAACACATTTAAAAAATACTTAATAATAGCTTTCATTTTAATACCATCCCCTATTATTTATATAAATATTTAATCTTGAAAAAATATTTTCACTAAAATCTTTTTGTCCGCGTAGGTATTTTTCGTATAAATTATAATAACAAATTTTCAAATAATCATCATCATGCTCTTTGAATTTCAAATTATCAATTTGTTCAATGCCTTTGAAATATTTTGTGTAATTTAAATAACTATTAATTTTAATTCCACGTTTTTTCATCTCATTTATAATACAATTTGAATAAGATAATAAATACTCTTTTGGATAAGTATAGATATAATTAATCAAAATATGATTATTCTGATGAACATAAATAGAATTTAATTCCCTCCATTGTGCTACTAACTGTAACTTTGGAAGATATTCGATTAAATCTTTGTGCCACAATCTCATTACTATTACCTCTTTTTTGATTTTGTACATTTATTATAGCATAAAAAAATATCCTTGTCAACTGATTTTGCAAGGATATTTTAAAATTGTTATAAAATTACTGATTTATCTTCTTCGTCATAAACAACACAATTTAAAAAATTACTATATGTTACACCAGAATCCAACGCTATAATACCATCATCAATAAACGGTTGAAACGATTTTTCCCAATTATTTCTGTTTTTCTGCGGAAACTCTTTATATTTTTGTCTTATTTTTGACCAACCGTAACTGCAGTGCCAATGACCACACCAAATGATTTTGTCTTCTAAACAATAACCATTCTTCCACATCTCCATTCCGTTATACCAGCGAGCACGCTGCCAATTTTCTTTCGTCCAATTTTTTCTGAAAGTTGACGGAATCCAGCCGTGAACAAACACATTATCATCGAGTTCGTAACAATCAACCGATTTTTCATCAATCCAATCAAGAATCGGTTTCATAACTTCCCACGTTGTTTGATTTACACTTTCCCAACGAACAAATCCTCGAAACACATTTGTGTTCATTTGCGTAAATTCAGCGATAGTGTCTACAGTTTTATTATGCCAATGGTGTTCCGATACCTCTCTTCCAGAAACGATTTCTCTAACGCACTCTCCGAGTAAATCTTCGTGATTACCACGAACATATATAAATCTGTCTCCAAGCGATTTTACAAATTCGTAAACTTTTCTATTATCTGGTCCTCTATCAAATAAATCACCAAGAACAATCAGTTTATGGTCTTTATTATTTATGTCAAATTTATTTTTGTTTAATGCTGTCATTAATTCATTATAATAGCCATGTACATCAGAGCAAACAAAATATTTCATATTCAAATCCATTTTACGATCGTATCACCAGTATATCCTTTTTCCCAGACATACCAGGCATAAGCGACTGCAGAACCACCGCCAGCTTTCATTCCATCAAAGTCTGCATTTTTAGCACACAGAACTCTCTGCGAAAAAACATAAATCTTTTTAGGTGGATATTTAGAAAACAATTCATCATATCTCTTTTTCCCTTCAAGAAATGTTAGTTTTAAAAACATAAATACCTTATTTCCTTCTGGAACTAAATCAAGTGCTTTTAATGTGAACTCTGCTGCATATTTATAAGGGGGATTCGTTAAAATATCACCATTGAACTTATCTTTACAGGAGAGGAAGTCAATTCCGCCTTCTCCATAACCCCTGTCAATAAGGTCTGTTGCTTTTATATTGTAACCATATTCAACAAGTTTTTTAGCCAAATGTCCCTCACCACAAGCACATTCCCAAATATTCTTGCAAGTTAATTCATCTGTATAATAAAGCTTATCTAACGCCATTGGATCTGTTGCATAGAAATCATTCTCTTCTCTCTCTTTTTCTGTGTGATTACTTGCTCCAAGTGTCTTAAAAATAGAATTAGTGTTTCCTTTCCAATCTTTCATTTATTTTCATCCTCATTTTTAAAATAATTTTTTACTAATTTTGTTATTTTCTTTTCTACATCATCATTGCTTCTTACTATATACAAAAGATTGTACAACAACTGTTCTTTTGTTAATTTTTTACATTTACACCCCACCATAATTTACCTCGCCAAAATAATTCCGACTCCATCTATCAAAAATAGAAATCCAATTATAAAAATCATAAAAACTATGAAAAGAAAAATTCCTTCATACTGATAGATTTTCTTACATACCCAATCAAACCTTACAAATATTCCTAAAAATCCTATTAACAAGAATATGATTCCGATAATTAACTCAACCATCCTTATCCTCCAATATTTTGGCATATTTAATAAACGCTATATAATGTGTAAAACCTTTCATAAGACTCTTTTCATCAAAAATATTACCAACAAAATATCCACTATCATTTACTAACATTTGCCACTCACATAACTGATATATCTTATAACCATCAATATATTTATAATCTCGATTATATATGGGAACATCTGGTAAATGCAGCTCTTCTGCTGGAATTAATTGTTTTAAAGCTCTATTTACAACATCTTCTGGTGAATCAAAATCTCTTACACCAACAGAAATACACCATGTTTCAAGTTTATATCTCTCTACATTTTCACCATTAATAATAGTGACTTCATTTCCACAAACATCTTTCTCCGTTCTTGATATAGTGAAATCTTTTTTCTTTATTTTTTCATTAAATAAATCTGAAACTTCTTTCAAAAATCTGTTATTCATATACTCTCCAACATGCTCAATAAACTTGATCTTTTTCCTAACTTACATGCTCTGTCGATGGATGACCTTATATTGTTTATTAGATTTTTATTTTTCATATTCTGCTTATCATACCTAAATCCTAGTTGGCAGTAATAACTCTTTGCAGGATGGTCTGATAATCTTATTTTTAAGTGTCTATATCCATCTGTTGTATATAAAAATATTTATATCACTTATAAGCTCTATAACAGCACTTCTTTCATTTCCTCTTATCGGCATATACTATCTCCTAAAATCATCAATTAAAGGGCTACGCTGTATACTATTTCTAACATCTTCAGTTAGTGTTTCCCAAGCCTTTCGTAATCGTTCTTGACAAACATAGATATAATCTATTTCTTCTTTCTTAAACAATGTTGTATCTTCATTTTTTTCTATTCCAATAAAATTGCGACCTTCTTGCAATGCCGCCACCAAAAAAGAACCACTGCCACAAGCATTGTCTAAAATTATATCACCAGGATTGCTATATGTCCTTATTAGATATCTACCCAATGAAATGGGCTTTTGTGTGGGATGATATACTGTTCCTTCTGCCTCTGCGGTCTTGCAATAAATAATATCCGTAGGATACCGCAATCCGTCACTTTTGACTCTAACAGGCTTAAAATCGCCATAGCTTCCACTTAATTGATCTTTTCTTATGCCTTTGTCATACGCTTCGCCTTGCACCATTTGGGGATGATAAACAGGTTGATTTTTATAAAATATACATACATCTTCGTGCTTTCTCAATGGTTGTTTTTTCGCATTAAGAAAATTTGTTGGTTTAGATTTTTCCCAAATCCATTTATATCGATAAAACTCTTCATTACTTAGTATTAATTTTGCCGTAAATACACCTGCCGAAGTCAAGGCAATAACTCCGTTGGGTTTAATTATCCGCATATACTCATTCCATAACTGCGGTAACGGAATATAAGAATCCCATTTGTTTTGCGTCATTCCATATGGTAAATCACAAAGGATCATATCTATTGATTCACTCGGTATTTCGCGCATTTTTATTAAACAATCAGCTTCAAAAACATTATTAACAAGCTCTGAAATAGGTTTTTCGCATGGTGCAACCTGCGCATACTTTCCACTTCTGATACGCGCATCATTAGGACGCTGGGCAATATCTGGAATAACCCAAGTTTTTCCGATAAGCTGTGCACCTTTAACTCTATTCTCTGAACAAAGCTGCACAACTCGTCTTTCTGATATACCCCATTTACTTGAAACTTCGGCTGTAGATATATATGACATACAAACAAACCACCTCAATTATTTTTAATTATTATATACTTTATGCGGAAGAAAGTCAATGCTTTTTGCGGAATGAAATCAAATATAATCATTCTTCTTCCAAAATCGGCACAGCACCTACACAACTATAGATAATTTCTATCGTTTGCCTATGCCTTCCTTGTGCCACTTCTCCTTTATGAACGTAAATTTTATCTATAAACGTTCTCACGATTTCAGGTTTTAGTTCGGTGATTTCCGTGTAACTTTTTACAAGTCGCATAAACTTATTTATATCTGCCGTTTCTTTTTGCCACCACGCTTTTTTCTTTGCCTTTTCCGCCATTTTCGTACTTCCTTTGCGCTTGTATTTTGCGGGCGTTGCCGCCGCAAGTTTATCGCCGAATGAAAACAAACTTATTGCTTCAAATTTTTACCGATATTCTTCATATTTAATTGTATACTCTAATTTTTCCATTCTTTCTTTTTGTGCAGAAGTCAGTTTCCCTATCGGTGTATTTTTAAGAGTTTCAAGAGTTGCAATTTGATTCTCTCTTTGCGCTAAATAATCCTCTCTTAATTTCTTTTGCTCTGGTGTTTTTGTTTTTAGGTATAGTTCATTCCAACTGTCTTGATAAATGCTCTGCTGTAGTGCTATACAAAAGACAGTAATACAAACTAAAGGAATTTCAGTCAATAGAAACACCGTCAAGGACAATTTAATTAATGCAATTAATACAATACAAAAGCAAACAAGACAGAAAGCAAGCACACTTAGCCAATCGCTGTTACAATACTCGTGCTGTGAATCTTTATAGTAAACTCTTGGTTTTATAATACCATTCTCAGCAATTCTATAAATACAAATTTCTTTTATTTTATCTTTCATTTGTTAAGCTCCTTCATAATCTGTTCGTGATTTTCATAAGTACCTGTTGCCTTCATATCACACTCTCCGAACTTAATCAGTAACTCATATAATTCGTCCCCGAAAAGTTTTCTATACTTATTTTCAGCTTTCGGTGTTTTAAAATCCTTATGTGCTCTCATGTGATAATTTACAAGGAAAAGAGTTAATAGAGGATCTTTAATATCCTTATCAAAAAAGAATGTTCCATAGTGTGAAACTATATAATAAGTACCAATAGAGTCGTGGTTATAGTAGTGTGCAATCCCTTTATCATCCTTATTTTTAGTAAACAACTTACCTACATCATGAATTAAGCCTGCATAGAGTATAGAAGGATTAGTTATACCGAGCTTTTTTAATTCTAACTCTAATGTAAGACAATGTTTACCTAAACTAAAGATGTGATGAGGATTTTCTTGGTCAAATTCTTTCATCCTATTTATCACATCACTTAAAGGTATGCTGTGCGTTTTCTTTTCTGTGAATTTAATAGAATCAAATCCTTCAAATTTCTGCGGGCATTGAAAGCCACTTAAAAATCTATTTATAACCTGTTCACCTACAGTTCTATCTCTACTACCATCCCTCTTATAGCACTCCAGTACAGTTGGATTTACTACAACAGCTTCTTTATTGCAGAGAACCTTACATTCTGACATGATACGCAAACGAGATTTTAAAGTAGTATTAGTAGCATCTACAACTACACTTTTCCCCTCAGCTAAATAATCATTCATTCTTTGATATAGTAATTTAAATACTTTATCATTTACTGTTTGATTACTTTCATCTCCAGTAAGCTCTTCTCTAATAGCATCAGAAGATAATACAATATCGGCTTTTCCTTTTTTAATTAATTCCTTAGCGTAGGTGCTTTTTCCACTGCCAGGAAGTCCTACCATTACAATAAGTTTAGGCTTTTTCATATTTTCTCCACCCAATCCTCTTTCACCCAAGTATAGCTATCAATTTTATAGTAGAAATCACCATGCACTTTTTCTACAGCCTCTACTTCATATACAGTACTATTAATGTAGTTAAGAGGCAGAAAGTATATGCTATTTTTCTCACAATAACCAACAAACTCATTTTGTTGATAAAATTTAATATAATTACCATCAAAATACTCTTTAGGTTTAATTATTATTTTTTGTCCAACCTTAAGCATAATTCACTCCTCCCATTTTTCTTGCAAACATATTATAGCACACTATAGGTATTATGTCAACTAATTTTGCTGTCTAGTATGTAATCATAAAGTTTTTCTGGTGTTGATAAATCAAATGTCTTATTATCAAATTCAACCGCTTTATCAGAGCCCTTATTTTTACCATAATCAAGTTCATAAATAAAGTACTGAATTTCATCCCCAATATGTCTGTCTTTATTATACTCTATTTCAACCAAATCACAAAGCATTTCAATCATCTTTGGAACTACTTCATTGAATACAAATATAGATCCTACATTTTCTTTTCCAAAACAGTCCTGTAAACAACTTTGTAATTTTGCTTCTTTGTCATCTAATTCTTTTATAAAATTAATATACTTAACAAACTTCTCTTTACTAATCATCTTATTTTCCTATCTTATTCAGTTATCTTTGTGGTGTTCTATCTTTCTTCTTTCAAATTTGTTCTTCATCATACAGCAAGTTCTCACTACGTATAAACTTCTTTAAAACCTTAATTAACTTTTTATGTTTCTTATGTTTCTTTTGTAATACAATTAAATATTTTTTAGCTAATTTCAACTGTTGTAGATATTTTTTCTTTCTATATGACTGTGATTCAGATTCTTCTAAAACACAGTAAAAATTATTCCACCTATTTTCATCCATAATTGCTTGTATAGCACCAAAAATAACAGCAAATAAAACTAAACCACATTCTACATAAAGAGTATAATATAACAAAATAGGTGATAATAAAATTGTAAATAACATCAAACCAAGAAATACAATTTCTATACCTTTTGCCCAACCACAAGGGAGTCTATCTCTTCTATACTCTCTAGGTGTATAAAAACCATTTTTATCTTTTGCATAAAGAATTACTCTATCTTTGTATTCCATTTTACTTCCCACCTAAATAACTGATAATCTTATCTCTTCCATATTTCGGATTAGTATCTGTATCAATACCATATTCTGTTTGTAAGTTGTAGATTAATGAATCAATCAAAATATCTCTATCTTTTTCATAATGATCATCTTTATAAAGTTTTTTATACCGATTCATAATTTCTTCTACAGCAGACTCATCTATAGTTACTGCACCTTCTTCATTACCACAAAGTTCATCAAACCATTTATTTATTTTCTTACCTGCAGTTTCAAATTGTTTTGTAGTAGGGGATGGTATTTGCATCCAAAAGTAATTATTTTTAATGTCAACCAATACAACAGCTTCTGATTCTGGAACTCTTAATATTTCACATAATTCATCATAGTGGTCATATAAATCTTCATAGTCTTCAAGAACTTTTTCTACTACAGATTGCGTTGCTTCATCAGATGATACTTTACTATATTCATAGCCAACCAAATCACCACAAACAGTAAAGAAATCATAAACATCTTTAATTTGGTAGCCATTAATGTTATTCTCATTATGTGTTAATTCAATTAGCTTTTTATTTAATTGTTTACACTTACTTTTAATATCTGAAAACTTCATCAAATACCTCTAAAAAACAATTCTCTTATCATATTTGCTACTTCCTGCGCTTGTGGGTGTGCATCGTGTGCACAGCGTAAGTCAAAGAAATGTTGCCAATCTTCTTCAAAACCAGTCATAATTAATTCTGCTGCACAGCTATTAGGAAGAACTTCTCTTGCTTTTTCTGGCGTTGCACCCAATTCAATAAGTTTAAAATAATCTACTTCATCTCTCTCACAGGCATTCTTCCAAACAGCATAAAGGTCAGATCCCTCTTCAAAATAAAGAGGTTTAATTACCTTAATTTCTTTACCAAACTTATCTTTAAAGTAATTTACATATCTCTGACTCTCCATTGCAAAGGAGAAAGCACGGTGACGAACAAATTCATGAGTTACTCCTCTATTACATGTGATTCTAAAGGTTCTTCTTCTATAAAAGTTTGGAGTATATTCTGTCTGATATTTATTCATCAGATCTTCGAAATCATTCTCTACAATAACTCTATAATTAGTAGTTACATAAGAAGTTCCATCATCTCCAATCTTGTATTTAGTATATTTATTTCTAAGAAGATTAATTATTTTGAACTCTAATTTTTTGCCTTCCGAATCTCTTTCATTAAAATCTGGAATTGCTAAATAAACTGTTCCATGTTCAAGCATTGCTCCATGAGCATGATTACGAAGCATATTTACAAATTTTTCTGCACTACCTTCACAGATTCTATCTTCTGATTTGTAACAAGTTCTTCCACATAGTTCAATATGTTTAAATAAATCTTCTTGAATTAATTCTTTTACTTCTGGTTTAATTATTTTCAATTTATTTCTCCTCAATGTATTTTTCATATACAAGTGAATTTAGTCCGGTATAATGAATGTTTACAATCCCCATGTCTCTTAATGCTTTTTCACATGCCTTGCACGGCTTTGCTAATCTTAATAATCCACCGCTCTCTCTATAAATAAATATATGACATTTTGAATAGTCATATTGCTCTTTTCTAGGTAATTTTTGTATGGCACTCATCTCTGCATGCATACAGTTTGGGAATCTGTCCGTATCAAATTTACCAACTAGTCTATTATAGTTCTTTTGCATAGTAGACGTCTTCTGTGTGTTCCACCCAACAGACAAAACGTGGTTTTTATCTATTACAACCGCGCCTATACTCTGTTTATGAAAGTCTGAAAACTTAGAAGCATTCTTCGCAAGCTCAAAATATTTATTTATTTTCTTTTCACTGAACATAGTTAATGATGCTTAAAATAATAATGCTTCCCATTGTGGGTATAATGACCAACTTGAAATATATTCATTATGTTTTCCATACAAAAGCGATAATAATACTTCCAATCATCATAGTATTTAGAATCAGGATTCATTTCATCCCACTCTTCTTCAGTCTGAATACCGAAATCCCAATCATCCAAATCCCAACCTTCGTCCCAAAGTTCTTTAAAATCTTCTACACCTGTTAATTTTTTTAGATCTTCATCAGTTTCAAAAAATATCACCTTTTCCACAATAATTCACCTTGTTTTATAGAGATAAGTCTTTTCTAAATGCCATTTTATATGCTTCTACTTTCATCTCGTTTAGAATCTTATACATTTTTTCGTCAATGGAATCTTCTTTGTGATACTCACAATATTTATCTTTAATTTCTTTTGTAAAATTATCAAACTTTTGAGCTAAACGTCTTGCTTCTTCCAAAGAAAATTCATTTAGTTTTGCTTTGTCCATATCGATTCGTTCATTTTGATTTACTTTCAAACATAACTCAAAGCTTTCACCATAATAATATCTATTAATAAAATTAGCAATACGCAAAATATGATGTAACTGCTTACCATCGTAACCATATTTTTCAATCTTATCAATAATTGAAGGGTATGGGTGTTCTAGTGCTTTATATTTTTCCATTGACAAACCAGACATAGTTCTGAATGTTTGACACTTATTCGCACTACAAATACGTTCTCCATAACTACGAAGTTTTTCAAACCAGTCTTTGTAATCTGGTTCAACAATATAATATTTTGAAAATAAGATTTCAAGAATATTTACATTGGCTTTCCTAAACAACTCAAATAATGTTTCAACAGCCTTTAAATCAATATGTTCATTGTTTGCTCGAACATACGTAGTGGAAATTCTACCTTTATTAGAACAAAAATCATCGAAACTAGGAATTACGATACATTTTGTATCTACATCAGAATGATATTCTTCGCGATCAATTTCAAGACCATAATTCTGTGAACCTTGAAGAACAGTCGCAATGACATTATATCCTAATGATTTAGCTTCTTCGTGGTGTTCTTTTACTCTATTAAAAATTTCTTGTCCTGTCATATTTGTTATCTTCCTAGTTCGTTAAGTTTCCACCTGAGTTCCTGTAATTCACTTTCCCTTTTTGTTATCTCTTCACACAATTCCTTTGCTTTTTGTGCGGTAGGTAACATATCCTTAATCACTCTGTAACCAAACAAATCAAAAAGTTTTGCAATCTGTTTCTTGCCATCAACATTATCAACGCAAGGGTGCCAAGTATATACAAATTCTATATCATTATACATGTTATCTGTGATTACTTTTGTATCATTAATGAATTTTTTACTTACATTTTTAAGCTCAACAATAAATTCGTTTTTAGTCATAATAAGAACACCTCTCTTAATTTGTAATATAAATTATTCTATGGTAATGTTACTAACAGTATTATCGTTTGCAAGTTCTTTCAAAGTTTTTTCAAACAATGAATAATTAGTTGTTTCATATTCACATCTGCTTATTTGTCCTTGTCTATTATAAGTGATTTTAAACATTTTCTTTACCTCTATTAATTTTGTACCATTATTATAGCATAAAATAGAGGATAAGTCAACTAATTTTACAAACCTATCCTCTACTTATTTTTTATTGGTGAAACATCTCTAAAAATCTATTGCTAACTGCTTTGAAACTCTCTTCACCCTTATTATCTCTGAATACAATTCCTTCACGGGGCTTGCCGTCAACTTCTGAATTGCCTTCAGCGATTTCAAGTAGTTCCTCACAGGTGTTAGGAAGCTTAAATTCCGTATCAAGAATAGGTACGATTTCAAGATTTGTACCAATAGCTTCGTTAATAGAATTTATTTCATCTTTCATCTGTATCGGATTTAATCTTACAGGTGCTTTTCCATTAACTTTATAAATATAATTGAATATAGCTAATCTATGTTCTGGCCCGTAATTTCTCTTTTGAATAGTACCTCCGTAAGTTTCACCCTGAATAGTAATAAATTCATAATTAGGATGTTTATCAAGAATAAAGTTTAGTACCTTATCAATATCATATTTTTCAAACATTTCAAGATAAACATTACCATCAGTGTCTTTATAAAAACATCTATCATTCTTTTCAGGAGTATTAAATACTACATTACGAGAACATACATAACTCTTTCTCTTCTTTTTTGGTGCCTGTTGCATAGTAAAAGTAGTAGAAGTACCATCTATTTTTTCTGTAGCTATATATAATTTATCGTTATTAATAAATAGCTTTGGCAGGTTTTGACAGTTATGTGTAAGTATTCCACCTGCAAAGAAATTGTGATTATCTTTTACTTCAATATCATATGATTCCATATACTTGTTTACATACTTAATTTCTTTTATTTTTGTTGGTAATAATCTATAGTCAAATGTATAACAAGTATTACCAAGATAATTTTGATTTTTTCTTAGATATTCTGGCAGTTTATATTGCATACATGGCACAATATATGGTGCAACATTTTCAAAAAACCTTTTTGATGAATTACAATCAATTCTTATACACTCATACTTTTTATTTTTATTTAATCCAGCATTCAATCCAAATCTGTCTTTTAATGTTTTCAGAATTAATAACTGTTCATTATGACAATATCCCTCTGTGTGAAGATATGCTACCGGACTAGTCGATCCATTGTTGATTGAACCATCATCCATATACCAGGTGGCAAGAGATTTCCAAGTTAATAAGTTACAGAACTTATTATTTAGTGACCAGTATTTGCCATTAAATATACCACATTTATTTACAACGTTGGAAAGAAGATCAGTATTTACAATCCAAAATCTATAATTAGTTTTTTCTTTATGAAAGCCACTTTGCATGGAAACATAGTGACTACCATTATATGCTTTATAAAGTGTGTCTAAATAATCTTTATGTGATTCACCTTGGTTGAAGTTAAACCTAACTAAATCTCCCTCTCTGTAAAGATGTCCATCACCAAGTATATTACCATAAACAAACTCAAGGAACTCATCCTCTTTATAGGTATAGGCTGATGTATAAATAATGTCATCGGTGGATAATTCGGATGCTTTTTTATATATGCCATTACCAACATAAAACTTGTGGTCTGGTGTGCATTTAATTGTTTTATTTCTTTTTGTAGAACCTATACTGAAAGGTACTTTTATCTCAAAATATCCAAATTCTTTATTATAATGTTGATAATCAGTGATTGGCTTATATTCAATTTTATCTTCTTTTTCGTTGTAAGATTTTACCTTAACTGGTAGTTTTTTCATTACAATATCAGCAATTCTTAATAATCCTTGGTCTGTGTCTACTTTTGTAGATGCACCTAAGCATCTTTCCTCGTCTGTTTTAACAACCCAGGAGGGCCAGTCTGTCTTCTTCTTCTGTTGGTTTTTAAAGTAATGTTTAAGCCACAGCTTCTTACGTAGATTATATATAAATTTAATCTTTGAAAGCAGCTTATGCTTCTTTGTCCATTTAATCATGAACTTATCTACTTTCATTTCTGCGAGCTTTTTATTATCTGCTTTTCTTACATTATCTTCTGGTTCATAGTAAGTAACACCAAGTTTTTCTGTTAAGAAGTCTCCTTCATTAACATCCTTAAGACATAATTCTTCTGGAGTCATGATTAAGCCCTGCGATAAAACCTGTCCTCGTAAGAATCTCTGTGTTTTGACATGATACTTATACTTACTTAAAAATTCAAATGGCTCTGTTGCAGGTACTTTAGAATCAATTTCAAAATAGATTGCAAGATCACCTACCTTATAAATATCCTTTCTTACCATTACATGCCAACCATTAACATGCGCTAACTCTACCTTATCTGCACCTTCAATTGGTGTAATATCAGTCACTCTTACTGCATAAACTAATTCTCTTTGATTTGTTTTTGGATTTAACATAAATATTTTACCTCACTTACAAAAATTCTCTGTGAAATGTTCTACATCATCAACGGTGTAGATGATTCTAAAATTACCTTTCTTGATCTCAATAATCTCCTTGATATTTGCACCTGCTTTCTCATATTGATTTAACACATAAGCAAGAGTTTCTGCAGTTGTATCATAAGGTGAATCTTCTGCAGGACCAATACAGTAATTATCTACTTTCCAAACTTTCATATTTTATACCCCATTTCTCTATTCTTATTTTCTGCGATTTCTTCTGCTTCTTCTTTATCAAATGTCCAGCAACTAATAGCACCAGATGTTGTACTGGTAATATTTCGTAAAAAGAATAAATCACAGGTACCATTACAGTCATCATGTTGCCAAACAAGTGGCACTTCTTTATCTGCTCTCTTACTGTATCCATAAGAATCTGCAAAAGGAAATTCCATTACACCATATCTCACCCAACAAGCAACCAAATAAATTTTTGTAAGTGATGCTAAATAATGCTTAACCCACGATGTATTGGGAAGTACTTTTATTTCAGCAGAATTAACTATACTGACAATCTCGATGGAATTTTTATCTACCTGGAAACAACCGATTCCGCAATTCACAGACCACTCGCCGTCTTCTGTATATTGGAAGATTTTATCTTCTCCGATTAATATACCTTGCACATATTCGTCTTCGTCAACAACTTTTCCTCTGTAAACTTCAAGTCCGCTCATTATTTTCACCTTTGAAATATTTTTTCTTTGCTTTATTTTCACATTTGATGACTAAATTATAAATATCTTCTGAACTTATTTCTTTCCAGTTCATTTTTTGATTTATAACGTATTTCTGCATTTCCCACTCAACAATTTTCATAAATTTTTTAAACTCATAAATATCCATAAACTTCCCATCCAAGTTTTTCTAATTTCTCTACACAGTTATCACAAGTCCACTTAATATTTTCTCGTAATTCTTTTCTTTCCGATTCATAAGGAGTAACATTTGCAAGATATTTTTCAATGTGTCTCTCGCAAATTGCAACAGCCCTTCTGTTTACATATTCTGGTTCTTCGTCTTCATATTCAAAAATCTTTATCTTTAAATTTTTAATTTTGTTTATAATTCGTATCGAAATAGATTTAGATCTTTCCATTTTGAACTCCAAGAAATATATTAGTTGTTTCATCGATCTGTTTATAATATTCTTCTGGAATATCCTTTTTAATTAGATCTATAAGATGTTTTATGTTATTATTTTGAATTTCTTCGATAGTATTGATATAAAGATTTAAATCATAAATTTGTTTTCTTAAATCACGGTTTTCTTCTTCCGTTTTTATCAACTTGTCTAAAAGATTTCTGACAGTTGTTGACGTAACTGGCAGGTCTCCCATCGGGCTAGTGATAAACGGTACTGTATTTATATGTGCAATTAAATCATTGTATTTTTGCTTGTAATCAATTTCTTTTTTAATCTCTTCTATATTCATCGACTTATAAGCACCCAATCCACTCTCTTTTTCTTCATTCATTTTTTCACTTTTACATAAGGCATCTACAAATACTTCTGCCTGTCCGCCTTTTAATTTCATTGTGAACTCCTTTTATAATTCATTATACTTCCTTCCAACCATTCTTCTGAATAATTCTTCTCATATTCTCTCTTCCAACTGTATTTGCTGTATGGAGATGGAAAGTTACTTTATCTCTAATATAATTTCTAAAATTAGGCTTTTCATAGCACATTTCTTCCAGTCTTTCTAAAACCTTAATATAATCTCCACCACGATTAGCATATTTACCTGCATCATGGTCAAGAGAAACTTCTAATTCATAGTTATAATAATAAGCATCTCTTATTAACTGAAGAGCATAATTAGTCGAATATGCAAGATGTGTATAATTATCGGGTATCTCTCTTTCGTCATCAACCCAAATTTTAATCATTGTTCCTCTCCTAATTTTTTAACCACCTACATTTTCTGGAATTGCTATATACCAAACGATTTTCCAATGATATGGATCTCCTGTAGTATTTTCTACTTGCTCAATAACATAGCATACATTTTCTGCAATACTGAAGTAATCCATTTTATACTCATTCTTGGCGACGTTAAATACAAGACCTATTTCCTGCTGACCTTGATAACTGTTTTCATAGGTAGTCTGTAAAGAAAAATAGCCTTCCGCACTGTAAAGAAGTTGACCAGTATATAGATTTACAAATGTAGTTTTCCGATAGACATTGAACTTGTCTGCTTCCTTCTGTATATTGTGTCTCATAGTATCTGCTTGATCACAGCCAGAAGCAAAAACCATCATTACAGCAATCGTTAAAGCCAACGTAATCTTAATAATCTTTTTCATAATTTTCTCTCTGTTTTTATTTCAAATTTTTAATTTCCTTATAAGCCTCTCTCTTCACAAAACTCTTTGAACCTTTCCTCACAATCGTCAGGTGTGCACGGAGAAGCCCATTGATACTTTCTTTTACACACTTCACATGTAAAAGTATCTTTATTTACTTTCTTCACGCTAGTAATTTCACATGTCCCATAGTTATCATGACAATAATTCTCTACTATTTTCATAGCATTATAAATATCTGCCGCTTCTACGGTTTGCTCTAAAGAATAAACTACTCCATCTTTACAAGAATCAAATTCTATATAATAAGTTTTAGTTTTCATAAAATATACTCCAAATCTTCCCTTAAATCTTTGCAGAGTACCTGCTTATAAGCATATAATTTACCCCGAATAACATCCGCTTTATAGGTAAATAATTCATGATATCTTTCTAAAAATTCTCCAGCTTCTTCTTCACTACTAAACATGTCACTAAAAATCCATTCACAATCATACTTTACAACAAGTTGATAGGTAGGATCTCCGGGTACGGTTAATCTATGTAAGCTAAAAGTCAAATGATTGGTGTTGTATTTCTGAATTTCCATAATTAGTCTTCACTCTTCTTCCAGGGTAATTTTTCTACGGACTTAAATTTAATTTCACAAACTCGTATACTATCTCTATCATAATCACCCCAACTATAATAAAGAATATGTAAATTTTCCATATAAACCTTTTTAGCATCTTCTGCAGTTTTAAAAGTTTTAGCATGACAAAGATCCATCCAAGTAGGGTAGCCTGTGCTATATGGACCGTCATATATATCATACCCAAAATATTCATATTCTGGTTTCTCTAATCTGTTTCCTGAACAGTCAAATATTCTCTTTATACTTATTACAAACATATTATTTTACCTCGATTATAATGTAGTCAATTCCATATTCATCAGTACCAAAATCAACACCAAGTGGTACAATTGTTCTGTCTCCAAATTGATTAAGCATTTCTTTAACGTAAGTTCCGCCATCCCGCAGATATTTAAATGTTTTGACGCTTCTTGAGTTTGCATCGTCAACAATATGAATATCAGGGTAGAAAAACCTTGTATCAATAACTTTAAATAATTCCTCGACTTTCATTTTAACTACCTCTCTTTTTGATTTACAATAATATTATAACATAAACCTAAAAATAAATCAACTAATTACCTACCTATCTAACTTGTAAATTTTAATTGTTTTTGGTGGAACTACGATGACTGGAATTCCATGCTTTTTAAATACTTCAGCTATCATCAGAGCCCTTTCTCCAAACCCTTCTTTAAGGTCATTCAATTCAACCACATACACCTTAGAAGGATCTACCGCATTGAGTTGAATAGCTTTGAGTTTAAGATTTCTGATTGTATCTACATTAGTTAATTTTATTGTTCTTTTCTTTTTTCTCATTTTTACTCTCCATATAAGTATTTTTTATAAAATATAAAATCCAGAGTAAGTCAACTAAGCTACTTATCTATCACAACTTATCTATCACAACAATAATCTAAGTAACTGAGTACGCTGTTTAATTGAGGACAAACGCGATTTATAGCTTCTCTTATAAGTTTCTGCTTTTCTTCCGCTTCTTTCATAATAGCTAAATACTTTTTCTTTATTCCACCTCTGTCCTTTTTTCTGCCGTACATAACTGCCATTACAGTTTTAAAGTGCTTTTTACTTTTAATATTTTGTTTACGCCAGAATTCAAAATCCGTAAAATAATTTCTATTATACATTAATATTCTTCTCCCGCCTCTTCATATGCGAACCAATTAGACATATAAGAATTATAATAATCATCTACATCAACTTGATTCTGATTTACTATGCCAGAGATTTCTTCTATCTCAATCTGTCCAATCATGCGACCAACGCTACATTCCTGTAACATCTTTTTATATTTCTCAATTATACTTCCAGCCTTACCAATAAAAACTCCAGGTCTTTCAGTATACAAAGTAAGTTTATAACAACTTGATTTAGAGTCATATCTAGTATTAATTGCTACCTGATAAATTCCAACCTCTTTACACCATGCAGCTACTATTTTATAAACTTCAGGATAAATATCTGCTAGATTTGGTTTAGTATAAATATTAAGCTCTGACTCAATCTTATCCTTTTCATCTTTAACACTATCTAACTCAGCTGTAGTATGAAATAGTGCTTTATTAGTTTTATGATAATTAATTAAAAGTATAGTCAAAAATACTACAAGAACTACAAGAGCAATAAGGTTTACAATCAAAAGTGTTTTCATAAATAAAATACCTCTTTTTTTGATTTACAATACTATTATATACTAAAACAGAAAAAAAGTCAACTAATTTTACAATCATTAATGCGAATTTATATAAAATCTTCTGCTAAATTTAATGTAGAAAAACTTTAAAACAATTCGACACCCGTTTTATGTTATTTTTACAATTAAAACTTGTATATATTATTGAACATCTTAATTGATGTTTATTTAGAGTATTTAGTCTGGGTGTCGAAAATTAGGCTATTTACTCTAATTTTTTTATTTTGGGGTACTTATGATTATTACTACGCACAAAGGATTTAAATTTAGATTATATCCAACAAAAGAGCAGATAAGTTATTTTAATCAAACTTTTGGTGCTGTTAGGTGGATGTGGAATACAATGCTTCATGATAAAATTGAGTACTATAAACAAAATAATAAAACACTAAAAAATACACCTGCTCAGTACAAGAAGGAAAACGATTGGTTAAAAGAATTAGATTCCTGGGCTTTTTGTAATGTGCAAATAGAATTAGAAAAGGCTTATAAAAAATTTTATAAAAATAAATCAGTAGGTTTTCCTAAATATAAAAGCAAAAAGTCCTGTAAGAAATCCTACAGAACAAATAAAATATCTAAAATATCTGATAAATATATTAAATTACCGAAAATAGGAAATGTTAAATATATTAAAAGTAGAGAATTACCTGATGAGCATTTAATAAAATCAGCAACTATTTCTTGTAATTCCTGTAATGAATATTATATATCATTAACAGTTGAATATAAAATAGATATATCAGAAAAAGAACTTGATAAGTCAAATGCAATAGGATTAGATTTTAGTATGCCAGAGTTTTATGTCGATAGCCAAGGCACAAAATGTGGTTATCCTAAATTCTTCCGAGAAGCACAGGATTTATTAGCAAAAGAACAACGTAAATTATCTAAAATGAAAAATGGATCAAACAATTATAATGAACAAAAATTAAAAGTTGCTAAGATTCAGAATCATATTAAAAACCAAAGATATGATTGGATTCACTGCTTATCTAAACAATTAGCAGATGAATATGATATTGTTTGCGTTGAGGATATAAATCTACAAAATATGCAACAATGTTTAAATTTTGGTAAATCTGTTAATGATTTAGGCTTTGGTATGTTTAGAACTGTACTTGATTATAAATTACAGGAAAGAGGTAAGAAACTAATCAAAATAGATAAGTGGTTTACATCTTCTAAAACCTGCCATTGTTGCGGGGCTGTTAATAAAGACTTAACCTTACAGGATAGAGAATGGATTTGTCCTTCTTGTGGTGAACTTATTAACAGAGATTTAAATGCTGCGCTAAATATAAGAGATGCTGGTATTTCTAATATTTAAATAAAACATAAAAGAAAGGGGAACAAGCCTCCTGGATAGCCCATTTATGCTTAGCACAGTAGTGTTATCGAGTGGGAAGAGTTTAGTTATTACTAAATGTTGCTTGAACTAATTTTATGGTTAGTTGACTGATTTTTTTTATTATTCAATTATAATTTTTACAATTTAAACTCTAACAAGTTTACCAGATCTGATACCTTCTAATAATTCAGGAGTTAAGTCGTGCTCATATATAACATAACTACAATTGTGCCTAATCGTATAATTATACGGATCTATAGAACGATATTTAGTAAGTAATTCTTGAATTAATTCTTTATTAGGCTGAGGTAAATTTTCTTTACGACTATAGACATTTACAAACTGTCTTAAATAAACTTCTATTTCAGGCACAGGATCATCACTACTAAATTCACTTGATCTATTTGCAGTATATTTTATAGATTCTTCTAAGGCGTTATTTATATAATCTTTTGAAGCATAACTCTTCTTTATAATTCTACGTTTTGGCTTATTTTTAGATAGATAATAAGTACAGAAGAATGTGGGTTCATTATTGAAATCTTCATCAATATCATAAGCATTTACAAGCCAGTGAAATTTCCTAGGTTTATCATTTATAACTATAAGTTTATCATAGGCTCTATCATTGACCTCAAAGTGTTTGAAATATCTATCGCGTGAGTTAAGTTGATAAACACTTATATACTCATAAACTTCACCAAGATATAATTCTGTATATGTTAAACTTCCCACAAGATCACCTGGTTCGTATTTAATAGTTGTTTTAGTTTCCTTAATCTTTTTATCTTCTAAAGCAGCTTTATATGATGGCATATTTTCTGTTATAGCCCAAGTAGAATTTCCACATCTTGCAAAATATATCTTATTTTGACATTTGCCATTTATCAAACTATTATTTATGATAAGTTCAGCAAGACAATCTGATGCAATTCCAATTAAAAATTCCTTTTCATCTTCTGTTCTAATTTGACAATTCCAGAAAGATAATTTGCCCCCTTGAGATGAATAACCAGCAGCGTTAGTAACCTTTAAAGTAAAAGTACCATTTTTATATTTATATTCTTTAGGTTCCCAATCACTTCTTTCAGCCCAATTTCTTGCATTATCAAGACTACTACCTTCAGATACTACATAACCTTGACCATATTTATTTTCTACAATTATCACGTTTTCTGGAAGATTTATTCCTGAATATTCCATTATTTACCTCACACATATAATTTTACCTCATAGGTAATAGCATCCTTATCTTTCTTCTTTATGTCCTCATCATAAAAAGCATACCTATAATATTTCAACACTGTTTTTATTTCATTATAGTCTTTTTTAGGGCAATCAAAGGTGATATACTCTTCACCTGTATCTCTAATTTCCATTAATTTATCTTCCACCACATCTAAAACATCTCTATGCTTTCTTTCTAATTTAATTATTTTCAAAAGATCTTTAGTTTCTGGTGCTCTAAAACTATATCCATCGTGTGCGTATCTTATAGAAGTATCATAAGTATTTTTGCTAATCATATTTCCTCTTCAAAACTATCTTTCTTCACATAGTAATCGTCAGCTTCGCAACAATTATAATAACAGTAATCCACATACTTAAACAGTGAAGGATCTATGAGATCTTCTGGAATTACTTCGCTAAATAATTTTTTATATTTTTCCTGCTCGGAAGTATTAAGAAATCTCGATCTGCCAAATTCACCACTTTCAACTCCGTAATCACTATCAAGCTCATAAGCTAAGTATTGACTGTAGTTTTTTGTGCCGCTATAGTCAATAAAACCTTCAGCATCAAATTTACTTCCTCTTGGAAAATCAAGATCAAAAATATTACTTATATTTAATCTATCCAATAATTCTTTTGTTACTGGGTATAATACCTGTTTATTTCTTACATAATCACTCATATCTGTTTCCCCCCCCCTCTTTATCTAACACAATACTCGCACTTTTCTTTGTTCCCGCCACAATGACAAACTTCACGGTTTTTCGTCCCTAAACAATAAGCTTCTTCTTTGTCGGTGTACTCAATAGAAATACCGCCGTGTAATGCAGCATAATACCCCTTTTCGTATTCACTTAAATAATGTTGAACTGTTCGAACTTTATAATGAGGACATTTACTTGAAACATAAAGAATCAATAAATCCGTATCGTCTACTTGCTCAACGCTCTTCAGTTCGAAATCCCCGTAATTTTCTTCTATACTTTCTTTTGTTCCATACGCCGTGGTGTTACCGTCTACGACTTGAATATTTTGTGCGCTACTAACTACACTTAGCCAATCTTTTACTAACATATACTTTTCTCCTTAATTACTGAACCATAAAATTAAAAACAAATCAGTGTCATATCTTCTAAAAGGAATAATTTGATAGATATTTCCTTCTGTACCTACACTATTTATAACAGTTGCTACTTGTTCAGGATCTGTAATTATTTGATGCATCATATTTTTTACCTATTAATTAACTCTATTAATTTTTCTTTATCTTCTTTATTTAAATAGAAGCTATGATCTACAACTTCGTAGTTGTTGCAAATAAAATTAGCAACTTCTTCTAAAGAATTAAAAGTACGAAGTTCATATCTAACTCTCCAACCTCTAACTATATCACATTGAGTTAAATTAGTTTCTTTTACCGTGATTGAGTTATTTTGATTGTCCTGTTTTAACTCAACTAAATACATCATTATATATTTACCTCTGTTGCTACATCTATCTTTACATAATCTGCAGGCCTTATCTGATTTGTTGCTACTAAGTTGTCATAAACTTTCTTTTTAGCATCCTCTTCATTTAAAGCTTCAACTTCTACGCCCGTAGTTATACTTACAAATACATCATATTTCATTTTAAACCTAATTTTTCTAAAGCTATGATTAGTCTACTCATTTTAGAATCTTGTTCTTCTCTCTCATAATAGTGCCACCAGTGTTCAGGTCCGCATTCGCTACAAAGGTCGCTACTTTGACAATGATCACACATCAAGCAATCAGGTTCTTCATCGTCTGCAGTATAGATTACACAATGATCCAAAATTTTAGCCATTGTTTTCCGCCTCGCTTTTTAGCCATTCTATCCACGCGCATTTACAGGTCTTTTTACAACAATTGATACGACAACCATAACAGTCTACCAATCCTGCAAGATAGTCTGCTAACTTTTTCATGCTCATATTCTTTATTTTTTCAAAGTTAGTCATTATTTGAATTTTACCTCCAAAGGCTCTTTTTCTTCAACAACTTCAACATCATAAGATATTTTGATTTCTCTATGATATTTTAGTGTGCTACCGCATTGAGGACAAATATACTCATCGTCCTCATCCGAAAGTTCAAAAGAATCCCTTTCCTCATATCCACAAAATGGACATCTTAAATTATCATTACAGTAATCTTCATCCATTCCTGGAAGGTAATAATCTAAAAACCTTACATACAAAGAATTTTCTTTAAGGTTTACTCTGCAACAATTATAATATTTGTTATTAAACTTTACAAGCCCTCCAACATCGATTTTTTGATCTGTTTCACCGATATAAGTTGCTTGTTTATCATCAAAAAGAGCATTAGGTAATTCATAAATTTTCATAATTAAACAATTAAACAAACCTCTCAATGTAATTTCTATCTTCAGTAAATACAGGAATTTCTTTGTCTATTTTCCAACCTTCTTCTGTTTTTACGCAGCAAATTCCTCTTTTAAATTCAGTCAATTGATCGTTCCAATTAATTCCTTTTTCATTTACAAGTTTGTCTTGTACCTGATTTACATTTAATCCTTGAAGTGATTTATGAGAAAAATTAGCTTGAGCAAGAGAATTTATAGAATTTCTAGTTGCGTCTTTTCCTCTCCAAATAAAGTAGTTTACACAATCTTCTTTAGGAATACAAAAAGCTCTTGAATCAAACATAGCTTTAAACTGAGATTTCTTAAGTACCTCAAAATATTTATCATCTTCTTTATTAGTATTCCAAGATTCCGAATAGCTTTCACACCATCTATCAGATAAATCTTTAAATGATGTGTTAAAATAAAGAGTTGTCATAGAAGCACTAATACTTACAATTTTTTGGAGATTTTTATCAAACCAAGCTTGCGTTTCTAATTCATCATAATCGGTAAGAAGTAGAGAAATTTCATCTGATTGAGTGTAAGCTAATTTGCAACCTTCAATATTTTTACACAAATTAAGTGCAGTAGTTTGCATTGATTCTGCAAATATTCTATCGTAAGGTTTCTTAAATCCTCTACAAAATGTATGAAATGCTCTACCGTCAATTCTTATAATTAACGGCATTCTTCTTGTTAAATAATAACGATTGATGTTTTCATAACCTTTCATTCTATCTCCAAGCCCTGGAGATTTGTTAGTTTTTCCCATTTCTTTCCTTCCTACTTCCACATATTTTGAAATTATCACCTGTAAGTAAAAATTGTTCAATCACAAATCTACGATGGTTGCACAGTGTAATTTTCTTCAAATAACTCTTTGCATCTTCCATATCTGTTACTTCACAGCTACCAAACTTTGCTCTAACTCTCATTGGATAAAATCTGTCCTCTGTATCATCAACATAATACTCTACATCCGGATACTGCTCGTCAACAATATTTACTCTGTAAACGTTCCCATTTGTCTGATCCTGCTCAAACCAAAATTTGCAAGTATCAAACCTATATCTGTAAAATACTTTATTATCTTCTTCTGCCCTTTTAAGTTCAAGTTTTACATCGTATTCCATAATTTTTCTTCCTTATTTTTAATACTTGATAGAAATATATACACCATTTATTCTCAATGCTTTAATGAGTTTAACATCAAATCCAAGAGAAGTTCCTGTATTATAGTAAGCAGTAACAGTTACATCCCCAAAAATTTCACTCTTAGATTTTTTAATAGCTCTTTCAAGATCTGGGCAGATTCCTTCATAATCCTCTTCGTACATAGACGGCATTACACAATGAATTACTTCCGAATCTATAATTTCTTCTTCATATCTTCTTACCTCAAGGAATTGAGCTTGTGAGAAAGGGATAAATTCACCTAAATCAGTGATTACACCACTTTCTTCTCTTCTAATTTCTTTCTGTAACTTAGTTTTAAGATTACCAGAAACAACTGCTTCTATTTCTTTAAGTTCATCTAAACTAAATTGAATCATATTCTACCACCTTCCTTTATGCCATCAAATTAGTTACTTTAATATAGAGCGGAATAATTCCAAATAAAAGAATTATATCATATTCTTTCTTACTGATGATACGAGTGCCAAAATTAGTACTTTTAATCTTAATAAAATGTTTGTGAAGGATCATAATATTTACCTCTTCTTGATTTTTTACAATTATATTATATAATAAAAAGAAGAAAAAGTCAACTAAAATTAGCTGACTTTTTAAAAATTTTTTAAATTATTATTTTTCAATAACTTCAATAATAGCGTTATAATATACGTATCTTTTCCCATCAAGGTCAAACATTACGCTTCCATTAGAATTATCGTCAATATCAATCTTTCCTTCATAGGTAGCAATTAACTTTCCGTCGATTGTATATACGTTCAAAATTCTATCAAGACCGCCATTCATATCGGAACTCCAACTTTTCTGTGTTCTTGCAAAACTCGCACATCCACAAAGAAATGCGCCGCTTAAAAATCCTATTACAATTAACAAAACTTTTTTCATTTCTTTTCTCCAAAAATCTTTTCTTCGGCTTTCTTTTTGCTTTCGTTTTCCCACTCCTGCGCTTTCGCCAACGCCTCTTCTCTTGTAGCATAAACGTGTGTTACGGTAGTTACATAATGATAGTCTTTAACACCGAGATTGTTTTTGTCTTCAATAGTTCCGTAGTCAAATCTAGTTTCTTTTGCTTTATCTGTAAAGATGCTAATTGATTTGATATATCTACGCTCCACGTAATATTTATCATATTCCGCTTTTGTTTTTCCCCACTCATTATTACAATGTGGGCAGATACATTTGAGCGTTCCATAAACATCGGTCAGTGTGGTAATATACCCTTCGCCATTACACACAGGGCATTTCACCTCACCTCTATCGTCATACTTTCTATAAGGAACCCAAACCTCATCACCAAGTGCAAAAGGTGTTTTAGGAATCAACTTATCACTTCTTTCAAGCTCTTCTTTTACTTTCTTTAATTCAATTTCGAGCGCATTGATTTTTTCTCTTTTTTCATAGCACTCTTTCTGCAACTCATCAGATCTTTCTTTTGCTTTTTCATAATTTTTTTTTATCTTGCTCGATTTCCGATTTTACGTTTTCATAAATCAAATCTACAAACTTATCTTTTGCTTCGTTTATAATTTCGTCTGCTTGAGATTCAGTATCTCCATCAAATTCGTAATCAAAATAATCATTTACACTCATTATAAATCATCCTCCACTTCAGCGTTTTTATAAAAAATCCACCAAGGTTTACATTCGCCTAATAAACAAACAGTTGTAAACTCATTATTTACATAATCTTGAATTTCTTCATAATCTGATAAATCCATTTTTAAAACCACTTTAAATGTAAGTAAGTGTATAAAGCTTTCGATCATAAAATCAATCGCTGGAAGATTTCTATTACTTTTCTGACTCTGTTCTACAAAATAGTTTACAATTTTATCTGATTCAAAGTACTTATTAACAGTCGTATGTAAAATATCTATAACGCAATCACCATAAGGTTCCATCTCAAGATATTCTCTAATATAGTTTTCAACCGCCTGTCGTTTACTAATTTCTTCACGATTAGTATACCAGCCTTTGCAAATCATCATTATGTCTTTACTAACAGTTCTCATATAACTTTATAATCCTCCGTTATTCACCTGCGAAGAGTTTCTCCCATCATAACACCATCTGTAATACTATCAAGAATGTTCTTATAATGTTCAATTCTCTCTAAAGTCATTGTTTCGTACCATCTCTGATGATATAAATGATAACTATCACCAATATCATCATATGTTGAATCATATACGTAAACAAAATAGCCTTCTTCATCTTCGCTTACAGCATCAAGATAAGCATCAGGATGAAATTCTTTAAATGTTTTTATATCACCCTTCTTAAAAAGATATAGAGTTGTAGATGTGGAAATATTAGCAACGATAGTTCTTCTTTCAAAAATCTCTTTTAACTGTCTTTTTTCATACGTTTCGATTTCTGATTGCGAATACGATTTTCTCTTTCCATCGTTAGATACGTAAATTGTTTTTGTTTCAGTTTCGGTTCTCATATTTATTTCTCCTTATTTGATCGTTTTTGTAAAAATAACTTCTTTAATTTCATATTTATCATAGGGCAAATACTGGTATGAATTCGGATCATCTTTATCAAAATCTTTATTCATCTGCATCCATTTATTATTATATTTGAAATAACATAAAAGTTCTTCCTTTCCATCAATCATAGCAATTATTTCAATATCTAACCACTCTTCATGTTCCAAGTATGCACTTACTTCTTTTAATTCCCCATCCTTAATGTAAACCAATTTGCCTTCTTCTTTAATCATATCTGAACCGCCTTTCTTTATTACAATATTATTATATAATAAAATAAAAAGAAAGTCAACTACTTTTCATAGTTGACTTTAAAAATTTTTAGTTTAATTTTTACTCCATAGAATATTCTTCTTATTTCCCAACCAACAACGAACAACATTCATAACTCTGCCCATGGACTTCTGTTACAAGCCAATCTTTCTTAGACAAAAGAAAGTCTCTAACCATTTTCATTGCAGCATAAGCATCATCGCAGACAACAGTTGTTTTTATCTCATCTTCAACGCCGTTTTGGAAAGTTACTTTACTGGTGACTTCATAACAAACTTCTTGTGTGAAATCGGGAAAATCAAGATATATATGCCTGTTTGCTTTCATAATTACTCCCATAAAAATTATTCTAATGTAACATTTACCTTTGGCTTGTTGTTCATATAACTTAAACTCTCATCTTTGTTCAATTGCGCCACCAATACCGACTTCAGTAAAAAGCACAACTGTGCTGCCTTGTTTTCTCCGTCAATGTCAAATTCTTCATAAAGAACATCAAGTTCCTCTTCTGTCATTTCTTGCTCTAAATTAATCTTTAATTTCATTTTTTTCTCCTTATAAATCATTTATTTTATTACAACAAGTAAAACCCAGGTAATAACAATCTGAACAATATGAATTGATTGATCTACAATTAGATTGATTTTGTGTTTATTCGCTTTTAAATCATCGATTATTCCGTGAATAATTGTGTTTAAAATTATTGCAACGGCAATCCACTTTGTAAAACCAAGGTATAAAATCGGTAAGGAAATCATAAACGACCAACTAAACGCGTGCATAATTAGTGCGACAATATAGTCATATTTGTACATTGGTTTATAACTTTTTTGATTTTCCCACCAAGTTTTCTGTTTTAGGCTTGCCAATATTCCTTGTAAATAATAATCGTCTACAATATGGGCGAAAATCATTACAAATAGTATAAATAATTTCATCTTTTCCAATTTGCCAAATTCGGCATAATATCATTGCCGCAGCAACGTAAAATAAACAATCTTACAATTTCAAGCATCTCATTATAAATCGCATTACATTGTTCATTGATAGTTTCTAATACTTTTGGATCTGTGTATGAAATCGTTGGTGGAACCGAGCCTTGTCTATAAACGATTACCTTTCCAGAAGTAAATCCATCTTCTGCAAGTTCATCGATATCTACAGATCCATCTTCAACAACAATTACTCCAGTAGAAAGTCTATTTATATATTCTGCGTATCTACCTTTTAAAGCATTATAAGATCTTTGACACGGGATAAGCATATCTACTAAACCATTATCATCGTAAATAATTTCATCAAGATCATCGAAATTTTCGTTATTATCTTTTTCGGTGATTCTTTTTAAATATCCTTTAGCAGATCCAACCAAGCACCCCGTGATGTTATAAATCGGTCTTTGTTCCAAATAATAACGCAACTCATTATCAACGATATTCCCTTCTGGATCAATGTGGCGATTTTGTTTTCCAGCCGCAAACTCCTTGCGGAATTTAATTCTAATTTTCTTTTTAGTCTTTTCTGTCATTTTTTATACCTCTTTAAAGACACCCAAGTATTGGACTTGCCTCTGCTTTAATATTTTTACAATTATTATCGTCGCTTGTACTGCACGTTACTGGAGTTTGATAAACAAGTGGCATTGTTCCCCCGTAATACGGACCAAAACTTGTATCTTTAGCATCTTTAACAAGTGGTTCACCAAAATTCGTATCAAGCTGATAATGGAAACTGTTGGCTTCCTGCCATCCTTTTGTATAGCCGTCCGAATTTCCTTGATCATAAGCCTTCGTAATCAACTCTTCCAATTCTTCTTTTGTCAATTCAACTTTGTTATCTTTCAATTCCATAAAAATAATAAAAGGTTTCATTCATTTTTCTCCTTAAATTCTATAGTCCACGGTCTTAAAATAAATGGACTTATTTGTAATCTTACAAATTTTAATTACTCTTGCACAATCATATGACCATGGAATTTCTTCAAACTTCTCCTTTAATTGTTCAGGTGTAATTTTCTTATCATCTAAATAGTAATTCATTTTCTATGTCTCATCCTTTAGCTATTAACAAGAAAGTTCTTGTCCTTAATCGTAAGTGGCTCATAAAACCCATAATTAATCTAACGCCGGTCACGAAAGTTGCACGGGTTCTTCTTTTACCACTTTCACCCAGCAACCTCTTGAATCTCTTACTTGCATGGCAATTTCATTTGCTCTATTCTGGTCACTATACTTTCCATATTCATACCACTTATCATCCTCATCAGGATAATTCATATAAATAGCCCACATTTTACTTACACCTCGTATAAAGATTTAAATTCTTCACAGAACGATTTTACATCATGAATGGTTACTTCCCAAACAAACCCATCATTAGCAAATTTCTTTATAATAACTTTATCTGACATTTTTGTAACAGATAGTTTGCCATCATATCCATCTATATTGAAATCATCTACATAGGTATATACAGATTCATTTTCAGAAGAAGTCAAGTCATCTATAAACTTCCTTAAATTTTCCACATTAAAAGTAAACCAAGCTTTAATAGCTGGTACTCCAGAAACAATATTTCCAAAGAATCTAATAAAGCACTCATCATTGATGTCGTTCGGCTCTACATTTCTACAAAATTGCAGTAGCTTATCTCTGTCTTCTACAAAGAAACCTTTATCAACAGTATTACCGATAATTCTCATTTTTACACTCCTCACAAAAATTATTTAACGCTTTTTCTACGAGATGATCATTTTTATACCATTTTTGAATCTGTTTTTCTTCGCATCTTAAAGAATGTAGACCACCTAACTCTTTTAATCTCTTATTAGCGACATCATAGAAAAGCCACTCAATAAGATTACCATTATCTTCCATAGAGGCAACTACATGATATTTCCCGTATTGATCTCTGTACGTATCTGTTAGATAATCAGCATAGTAAAATTCGTTTTTCATTTTGTACACCTATTTTATCATAATTATTTCTAAAAGTCAACTAAATTTGCACCTAAGTATATAATAATATAT